>OJDV01000094.1_pt1 | contig 49690 bp, 43 predicted proteins | sample 1592911 | NCBI WGS metagenome assembly OJDV01 (sample SAMN05416860, study PRJEB24817) | seawater metagenome | isolation source: Sea water | place: Canada:Atlantic | collected 2013-11 | reverse complement strand
TTTTTTCTTTCAACGCCTTTTTTTTTTGGGGGGGGGGGGGGATTGCCGTCTTTAAATGGTATGGAAAAATATTTGATTAGAACTAATCCATGCGCTAAATTTTTCTGATAGTCTACAATTGAATAATCACATTCTATCCCTCCATACGTAGGAGAAAATAAATGATTTTTGAAGGGCAGTGTTTATCAGCAAATTATCTTGACGAAGGTATCGTTGAGCTTAACTTTGATTTACGAGACTCATCCGTGAATAAGCTGAATAAGGCAACAATCAGCGAGCTAAAAGAAGCGGTGGCAGCATTGATTAAAGAAGGTGCTTCTATAAAAGGCTTACTATTAACAAGCGCAAAAAAATATTTTATTGTCGGTGCCGATATCACAGAGTTTCTAACCTGGTTTGAATTACCGGAAGTACAATTTGAAGCAGAACTGATCGCCATACATAAAATTTTTGCAGCACTTGAAGATCTACCTTTTCCGACAGTGACGGCGATCAATGGATTAGCTCTTGGCGGTGGCTTTGAGCTTTCTTTAAGTACTGATTATCGGCTGATAACGACACAGACGAAGGTTGGATTGCCTGAAGTTTCTTTAGGCATTTTTCCTGGCTGGGGTGGGAGTTTTCGACTTCCACGCTTGATCGGATTAGACACATCGTTGGAATGGATTGGCACGGGTAAACCTCAGCGGGCCGATGTTGCTTTAAAGCAGGGTGCGGTAGATACGGTTGTTGAGCCGGAAAAATTAAAAGAATCAGCAATAACGCTTTTACAGCGATGTATTGATGGCTCGCTGGATTATGAGGCTAGACGACGAGAAAAAAGAGAGCCTTTAAGCTTAGGCCAACTTGAACAACTGATGTCATTTGAAACCGCGAAGGGTATGATTCTCGCTAAAGTTGGGCCACATTATCCTGCACCAATGTTTGCTCTGGAAGCGATGCAAAAACATGCGAGTTTACATCGAGATGAAGCGATGAAGGTGGAAGTCGCTGGCTTTGTCAAAGCAGCGAAAACAGAGGTTGCGAAAAATTTGGTCGGGCTTTATCTCAATGATCAGGCCTTGAAAAAAGAGGCTAAAGTGATGACCAAGAATGCTGCAGAGATCAAACATTCAGCGGTATTAGGTGCCGGCGTTATGGGAGGTGGTATCGCCTATCAAAGCGCGCTAAAGGGTGTCCCGATTGTGATGAAAGATATCAATCAAGCCGGAATTGATCTTGGCTTGAGCGAGGCAAAAAAACTGCTATGTAAGCGTGTTGAACGCGGTCAGATGAAGGTCGGGGTAATGGCTGATACCTTGAACCGAATCAATGCGACTCTAACTTATGGTGATGTGGCAAATACCGATATTGTTGTCGAAGCAGTCATTGAAAATGTCAATGTCAAGAAGTCGGTTTTGGCCGAGCTGGAAGCGATCGTTAGCAAAGAGACGATCTTAGCTTCTAATACATCGACTATATCTATCACGGAATTAGCCACCGCAACTAAGCATCCTGAACGTGTTTGCGGCATGCACTTTTTCAATCCCGTACCGGTAATGCCTTTAGTTGAAGTTATCAGAGGTGAGAAGACATCAGAAGAAACGATCGCAACAACGGTGGCTTATGCCCTGTCGATTGGAAAAAGCCCCATCGTTGTCAATGATTGCCCCGGCTTTTTGGTTAACCGTGTGTTATTTCCTTATTTGAATGCATTTGAAGAACTGGTTCGTGATGGTGCTGACATCTTGCAGATTGATCGGGTGATGGAAGCTTTTGGTTGGCCGATGGGGCCAGCATATTTGATCGATGTTGTTGGTTTAGATGTGTGTTGCCATGCCTCTGCGGTATTAGCAGAAGGTTTTCCCGAACGTATGGCGTTGGATTTTACGCCAGCAACAAAGCTTCTTCATGACGCGGGACGTCTAGGCCAAAAATCGGGTAGTGGTTATTATAAATACGAAGCGGATAAACGAGGCAAGCCGAAGAAAACGGTCGATGAAACAGTCTTTAAGATAATCAATCAAACCGTAACAGCTGAACGTGAGTTTTCTGATCAAGAAATCGTAGAGAGAATGATGCTTGCACTCTGCTTTGAAGCCATCAGATGTGTTGAAGATAATATTGTTGATTCACCTATTGCGGCGGATATGGGATTGATTTGGGGGATAGGTTTTCCTCCTTTCAGGGGAGGAGCACTGAGATACGTAGACGCTATCGGAGCCCAAGAGTTTTGTGCGATCGCAGATAAATATGCTGATCTCGGAGCTGCTTATCATCCCCCCGAAATGCTAAAAACTATGGCGAACAATAACGACCGTTTCTTCGGTTAAGGGAGTATATAGAAATGAGACTTAATCCAAGAGATGCCGTTATCGTTGATTGTGCGCGTACCCCAATGGGGCGTTCAAAAAATGGAATGTTCCGAGTGACGCGCGCGGAAGATCTTTCTGCGCACCTAGTTGATTCATTGCTTGAGCGAAATGAAAAACTGAATCCTGCTGAGATAGATGATGTTATTTGGGGTTGCGTGTATCAAACCTTAGAACAAGGTTTTAACATCGCACGAATAATGTCATTAATGACACGTATTCCAAACAGCGTCCCGGCGCAAACAATCAACCGACTTTGTGGCTCATCGATGCAGGCCTTGCATGATGCGGTGCTATCAATTCAATCAAATAACGGCGATTTTTATTTAATTGGTGGTGTAGAACATATGGGCCATATTCCGATGACTCATGGCATTGATCTCAATCCAAAATTTACCAAACACGTGTCGATGGCATCCAATGCTATGGGTTTGACAGCGGAATTATTAGGCATGCAACACGGCATCACGCGAGAACAACAAGATGCGTTTGGGGCACGTTCACACCGATGTGCGCATGAAGCTTCTGAGGCTGGAAAATTTACAAATGAAATAATCCCAACACCAGGACATGATGAAAATGGCGTGCCGATGATGTGTTCGTATGATGAAGTCATTCGACCTGAAACAACGGTTGAATTATTGTCACAACTACGCCCAGCATTTAATCCCAAAGGCACCGTCACAGCAGGAACATCATCGGCATTATCTGATGGAGCATCAGCAATGATCGTTATGTCTGCCGAGGCTGCAAAAGCTGCAGGTGTTGAACCCATTGCTAGAATAGTATCGATGGGGATAGCAGGTGTTGATCCAGCCATTATGGGTTATGGTCCCGTGCCCGCTTCACTAAAAGCATTGAAAAAGTCTGGGTTAACAGTCGCTGATATTGATGTCTTTGAATTGAATGAAGCTTTTGCTGCACAGTCGTTACCGGTGATTAAGGATCTCGGTATTTCCGATGTTATGGATGAGAAAATAAACCTGCATGGTGGCGCAATTGCTTTAGGTCATCCTCTCGGTTGCTCAGGTTCACGCATATCAACAACCTTAATGAACGTGATGAAAGATCAAGATGCGAGATTGGGTTTAGCGACAATGTGTATTGGCCACGGGCAAGGTATTGCAACAGTTTTTGAAAGAATATAGTTTTATTTTTGACTGTAGCTTTCAACTTATAGTTCAAGCAAGTCCATGGGATGTGGTCTAGCCAGATCCCATGGGTTATTGAATTTGAAAGGCTTCACATTAAATTCAAAACTGTCTTTTGTTTCGATATCTTTTTGCAATGTTAAGAGTGTATTCATACGCTCATCTAGTCCTTTCCGTTGAGCCATTTTGAGCGCTTTCTTTATTGAATGGCTCGCAGATGATTTCTTCCCAGAAGAGAGCTGAACTGAAGCTAAGGCGACGAGTGCATCGATCCTTTCTGTCCCATTGGCCGATGTTGAAAATTCTCGTGCTAACTCCGTCGCTGTTTTTATATCACGACTTTTTTTATCCGGACTGGTTGTCAATAACCCGATCAGTTTTTGCCTAATTATTTGATCAGAAGGAGCTAAGTTAATAATATCTTTTAGTGACTGAGTTGCGGCGTAATAATCTTTATTTTTAAGTTGAGAATTAAACAGCAACTTAAGAGCTGGGAGTTTTGCTTTTTTGTTAGATTGTGCTTCTTTTACCCATCTATGAGTTAATGTTGGTTGATTGGATATCAGGCCTAAGGCAGCGAGTCGTAAGTAGGGCGTTTCATAAACGGGGTCAGTTTTAATGGCAAGTTGGTAATGTTTTTTAGCTGTGTTGTAGTTAGCAGATCGAGCATATCGATCTCCCGCCTCAATATAAGCGTGTGAAATTTTTGTGGCGGTGTCTTTTCGCATAAATTCAACGTTGGAGAACCCCGTTGATTGATTGAAAAGAATGAAGGCGACAGGTAGTAGAGAGATAAGGAGTTTTGAACTATTGTTCAATGAGATGTCGCGCCAATGACGAATCCCAACTGCGGCTAGAATACAAAGAATAGGTGCCGCCGGTAAGCGATAACGTGCTGAATAATGAAACATGACGCAAGCAAAAATAGTTACTAACACGATCAGTATTTCTGGTGTATAACGATGCAAGTTTTTACTGAAAACAATCAAGCCTAATAGCGCTAGTCCCATCAGCCAAGGTAACTCAATGGGAACACTTTTAGCCCATTGATAGAGCCCATGATCTTGTTCTAAAGATAATACTGAAATGTTGTCATAGTCTTGTGAACTGAGAAACCAGTAGAACTTTTTGGCGAGTAAAGGAATGCTTTTTTCGGGCTGCTCAAACATGAAGTCTAGTGCCTGATTCTTATAAAAAGCATCCATATTTTTCCAACTATCAACCTTACCATCCTTCAAGCCTTTAGATTGTGCATAGATGCGTTCAGCGTCCTCATACATATGCTGGCGATCGGTTCTTATGCCGTTGATCGGTGTGATGATCCCGCGAGAATTTTTGTTGTTGCCCTGTAAAAGATTAATGCCCGCATTGGCGCTGACTAGAATAAACTCACTATCAGCTTGATAGTTATGGATGGTTGCTGGGCTGATGATCAATAAACCTGCTAATAAACCAACGGCGCTATTGAGAAGCCTTTTTTTAGTTGAAAATTTTGTATTGAAAAAAAGCCAGAAGGCATAACCGATTAACAATAATTGGGAAGGAGGCCAGGCTAAAATTAAGAGACCAATGAACATTCCGGTAATAAACACTTGTCTTAATGAATGCGTTTCTTGATCGGATAAACGAGCCCACAAAAACCAGACAAGACTGACTAGAAATAGTTGTGTCGAATCGGCCATAACTTTTGTGAAGGCCATGGTAGGCTCTTCACAAAAGGCAAATAATCCCACTGCAACTAGTGCGGTTGTTTCTCCAAATCTTTTTTTGCAGCCTAAGGCTATTAATAATATTGAAGCCAAACCTAACCATAGTTGAATAATAAAAACGGTTTCTAAGCTTCCTCCCGCCCAACGAATTAAACCAAGCAGATAGGGGAATAGTGGCGCAGATAAAAAGGGAGTTGTTTCGAACCAATGTCCAGCGGCTTTAGATCCTGCCATGACCCAGTAGACCCAGTCGTCGGAAAAGAAAGCTTTTGAAAAAGGGTTGTCTGTTATAAATTCATTGAATATTAAAACGCGAGTGGTCGTGGCGGCGATGAATATTAGGCTTAACCAGAATAAGAAAAAGTATTTGTGATTGGGTTTGTAGATTGAGGTCAAACTGATTCTTTCCAGTGGTCAAAAAATTCAAGGAATAGATCCTCTGAGAATTTCTTATGTTTTAATAGTGGCGATAGGTTTCCTGACAACTGGAGGTAGCTTTTTGTCTCGGTCATGTCAATATGTGGATAGTCGTCAGTCATCGATTTCTATGAGAATTTTTCGATCGGTTTGTGCTGTATAAAGCAGTGGATTAATTCCATTCACCGTCGGATCGCTGGCAGGGTTATATTCCAAATTATATAGGGGATTCGAGAAAGCATTTTTTTCTGTGATCAGACTCAGAGCATTTGTTCCGATCAGTAAAAGTAGCAGTATGCTTCGCGATCTCATATTGCTCATTATACGGGGACTGATCAATGCTGCAATTTTCCATAGAGTTTAGAGTAGAGACCCTCATTTTTGATCAGTTCATCGTGCCTGCCTTCTTCAATGATATGACCATCATCAAACACGTAAGCACGATCAGCTTGTTTAACGGCTGAGAGTCGATGAGCAATGATTAGCGTTGTCCGATCGTGTAAAAATTCTTTTAGGGCTTCGTGAAGCTTAGCTTCGGTATTGGCATCTAAGGCCGATGTTGCTTCGTCTAAGATCACGACTTGAGGATCACCCAAAATCATTCGTGCGATGGCAAGCCGCTGACGTTGACCTCCAGAAAGACGTACACCTTGTCGACCAACAAGGGTATCTAAGCCATCGGGCATATCTGTCACGGTGCGATATAATTGCGCGACTTCCAAGGCCTTCCAGAGTTGATCGTCTTGTAGCTCACGACCAAGTGTTAGGTTCATTCTAACCGTGTCATTAAACAGAGCCGGGTGTTGTAACACGGTTGCGACATGACTACGAACGATGTCGAGACCAATTTCTGAAGTGGCTGCATCGTCAAAAAAAATTTCACCTGAATCTGGTGTATAAAGGCCAAGAATGACTTGCACCAATGTTGATTTTCCACCACCAGATGCCCCGACTAAGGCGACCTTTTCACCGGCCTTTATCTTGAGGCTGACGTTATTAAGAACCTTATCTTCAGCATAAGAAAAATTGATGTTTTTTACTTCCAGACCGACAGTATGTTTTTCAGTGAAGGGATTTTTTAGGTGAGGATATTGTGGTTCGTCTTTTAGTGAGACAAGTTGGTTGACTCTAACCAAGGCTGCTTTCGCAGCGAACCATGAGTATTGAATGCTGAGAATTTCTTGTACGGGCCCCATCATAAACCAGAGATAACCGAAGACGGCGAGCATTTGACCAATGGTGAGATCGGAGTAGACCACCATAAGCATGCTGATCGCACGAAAGAGATCAAAACCAAATAGAAAAATCATAAATGATGCGCGGCTGGCAGCATCACTTTTCCAAGAGAATGCAGCAGCATGGTTGCGAATGTCGAGTGCGGTTTCTGCAACCCGTGCTAGATAATGTTTTTCTCGATTGATCGATCTGATCTGCTGAATGCCATCGAGTGTTTCTGTGAGTGATTGTTGAAATATCTCGAAGGCTGAGTTTTCTTTTTGTTTAAGTAGTTTGACCTTTTTACCGAGCCGCGTCGTGAAGTAGATCACTAATGGATTTAATAGCAAAATAAAGAGTGCGAGCTTCCAATTCATCCATAAAAGGATGAAGGTCATGCCTATCAATGAAAGAATGGCGATTAAAAACTTGGCTAAAGATGTACCGATAAAATCATCGATCACATTGAGATCGGTGACAAAATGGGAGGTTACGGTGCCGCTACCGAGCGTTTCATATTCCGACATGGCGATTCGTGATAATCGACCCAGCATTTGTTTACGGATGCGATAGACCACATCTTTTGCGACAAGAGAGAATCGACGAGATTGTAACACGCCCATCAGTACAGAAAAACTGCGTAAAAATAACGAAACGATCAACACCGTAATGATATACAAGCTTGGCCCATGTAGGCTTGTTGGAAAGCAGTTATCGATCATCTCTGTGAGTTTGCCGGGTTGTTCGAGCAAGACTTGATCAATGAGCAATGGCATTAGCAACGGTAGTGGTACGCTAGCAGCAGCGGCCAGCAGGGCAAGAAGGTTCGCGATGATCAATTCACGTTTATGCTCGCAAGCAATGTCGAGAATATAATTCCATGTGTAGGTTTGGGTTTGCTTAATGTTATGAACCCTTTTTATTTTTTAGTTGTATTCTGATGATGGCTGAGATGGCGATCAAGAACCAAACAGTATTAATTCCGACAGAAGGGAGTGCCCCATAATAGTAGGCATTGATTCCAACGAAGATTGCAGCGATTAGGTTTAGAACTTGAAAACCATAAGTTTGTGCTTCAATTTTTCCATTTGAAACAAGAAAAAATCCAGTGACAACCATGATGGAGCCAATCCAACCACAGATATTGAGAGCAAGTTCCATTGGTGTTTCTCATGAGTTTTAGATAAATCCTATCTTATCTTGATGTTTAGAAATAGTCTCATTCAAGATTAACTTAAGGTAGGTTTATGCCCATTGAGAGCTAGGCATAAACTTTTTCGTTAGTTACGGGAGACACTACCATTTTTTCGGTAGAGTTCCCTTCGGATGTTCGTACCAGCCAGGATCATCATAATTACTGAGCTGATCACGAACCTTGATCACGGTAAACATGCCACCCATTTCGATCGGCCCAAAAGGACCATCACCCATCATCATCGGCAGAGTATTTTCTGGGCCTGTCATATGTTTGCCATGCATCGCGTGTTCGGCCATGCCGTCTTCTCCCATTGCCATGTAGCCGGGTAATAATGATTGGATGCGTTGACTGACTTCGGACTGATCAACGCCGAGTGTGTTGGGAATATCATGCCCCATTGCATTCATAGTGTGATGAGACTTGTGGCAATGAAACACCCAATCACCAGGTTCATCGGCAATAAATTCAACATCACGAGTGCTACCGACAGGTACGGGGACGGTAGTTTGCGGCCATTGGCCAGCTGCGGGGATTTGTCCTCCATCCGTGGCTGTGACTTTAAAAGCAAAACCGTGTAGATGCATAGGGTGCTGATCCATGCTCAAGTTTCCTAGCCGTAACCGAACGCGCTCGCCGGTTTTAACCACCATGGGTTCAATGGCGGGAAACACCTTGCCGTTCATGGTGAAGATATTAAAGTCGAGCATCACGGCGGGATCGGGTCGATAGGTGCCAGGATGGATCGCCCACTCATGTAGCATGATGGCAAAATCGCGATCAACGTTAGTGACCTGCTCTTTGGGATGAATAATAAACATGCCCATCATACCGACAGCCATTTGCACCATCTCGTCTGCATGAGGATGGTACATAAAGGTTCCATGTTGACGTAAAGTGAATTCATAGGCATAGGTTTCGCCGGGCTTGATCGATGGTTGGGTTAAGCCGCCGACACCATCCATTCCATTGGGTAAAAAAATGCCATGCCAGTGAACAGTTGTGTGCTCTTTGAGATTATTAGTAAGGAGTATTCTGACGCGATCACCCTCGGTTGCTTCGATGATTGGTCCGGGGGTGCTGCCGTTGTAGCCCCAACATTTAACCTTCATACCCGGAGCAAACTCTTGCTCACACTCTTCAGCGATCAGATGAAACTGTTTAGCACCATTGACTATTTCCCAAGGAAGCTTACGACCATTTGAAACAATAACGGGTTTAGGGGGTGAGTTGCTGGAGAATATTTTCTTAGATTGATCGGCAGCAGCTTTTGTATTGGTGAAAAGGGTTGTCAATCCAGCTAGCAAAGTCGTGGATAAAAAGTGGCGTCGGTTTAACATGATTAGTGCCCTCCATGTTGTTGCATAGGTTGGTCGTTTGATATTTTTTCGGGTAGTTTTTGGGGCATACCGGTTCCTTCGAAACGTAGGTTGCCACCGACAGCCTGCTCCAGATCAGCTCTAGCGATCCAGTAATCACGCACGGCATGGATATAATCTTGATAGACTCTCATTTCGTTTTGACGGCTGGTTAAAAGGTCAAAGGCGCCTAGCAGCATGTAGTTATATTGTTGTAGGCTGAGCCGGACGATCTTCTCTTGCAAAGGGATAATAGTGCTCTGATAACGCTGAGCCATCATCTGAGAAGCTAACATTTTTTGTTGAGCTAAACGGATTTCGGATTGAACCTCCAGGACGAGAGCCGACAGCGTGTGTTCACTTTTTCGTAAATAAGCATTAGCCTCAGCGATCTCGGTTTGGCCCTGATCAAAGATCGGAATCGCTAAAGACAACGCTGGGCCAATAGAGCCAGCTCCATCACGTTCACGCTCGCCAGTGATACCGAACTCCGCATCAGCCAGCAAGCGCCAGTTTCTGGTGGTTCCAAGTTTCGATGCAAACGTTTCAACTTGCTTTCCTGCTGCGGCTAGATCAAGCCGTTGCTCGATGGCGAGTTGAGCTAGATTGTTGAGATCAGGCTGGACACTCGGAACGGCTTTTAATGATGAGGGAATACTCCAAAGTTGAGTATTGTTAAGTCCTAATAATTGAGCGAGAGTTTCTTTTTCTGCAGAAACCGTCAACGTATTCTGGGCTAATTGTAATCGTGTGGTTTCGTATAAGGCCTGTTCCCGTAGCAGTTGCAGTTCATCGATATTCCCTGCGGTATAGAATTCTTTTGCTAAGTCAAAAGAGACTTCATAAACACTGACGATCTCATGGAGAACAGCGACAGATTGCTGTGAAAATTGCAGACGGAAGTAATGTTTTTTTACCTTCGTAGCGAATCTTAATACCTGATCGGCAAGCTCTAACTGTACTTGTTCAAACTGCTGCGCGGCAAACTTTTTACGTGCAGGAAGCATGAGTAGATTGAGAAAATCTCCGATCAAATCAAATTCCAAACTGGCAGATGATGGTGGTTCATTTGGGAATTTAGCTGAAAATGAAAATATCGGATTCTTTAATAAGCCGGCACGCACAACTTCAGTTTGAGCGATCCCCAAACTTTCATAACGTGCCTGTAGATTCTTATTGTTAAGTAGGGCGATCTGAACAGCTGAATCTGCTGATAAATCCTTGCTTAATAATTGTTTAATTTGTTCTTGAACCGCTAAATCTTCTTCGCTGTTTTGAACCCAGCGGATCTGTTGATTGAGACGATTTGAAATCATTTGTTCGACTTGCTCAAACCCAGCCTTTGGTTGGATCTGAGCACAGCCAGTAATAAAGCTGACAGATGTTGCGAGTAATAGTACTGAGTGTATTTTGGACATAACTTCCTCCTAAAAAAATGAATAAAAGAGAGGAGGAAGCGTTTATTTCAGCTGGATGGTGTACCGCTTAACAGGAAGGAATAATGATTGATCGGGTGGGAATTCTCGGAAGGAAGTTATGGTGTTCTTCTGACGATAGGTAAAATCGTTAATTGCGACTAGGGTATATTGATCACAGGTTTTAAGCTCATTTTTTTGAAGCTTATGGGTGTCCTGAATGGCAGGATAATTGGAGCAGTCACTGATACAGAGTGATTCGGTATCTATATATTTAGGTGTCTGCTGCTGAGCCTGATCAACGCAATGCGCATGAGATATTTCAGGCTGTGTTTGTTCGGCGAATGCTAAACAATGCTGACAGTAGATCGAAAGCCAAGTAAATAATAAGGTGGCGATCAGTCCCTTTCCAACGATTATTTTGCGATGATGATTATACTGCATATTGTTGTGACTATTTTCTGAACAATGAGTTTCTTTGTGCTAACAATAGGTTAAATTTCTTTTAATGCATAGAAGAAATGTTGGTTTGTTTAGGGACTAGGGCAAAAATAATGAACAGTGCTCCCAATGTGTATGCGACTAAATCCATCACATCGAATGTTGATCCAATGATAATGACAGCAACGTTTATATCTTGTAGTCCGAGTATTTCAACGATATTAAAGTACTGAGAAATTTCAATACTATAAGCGAATAACAGAACGCCTAGGGTTAATTTTATGGGCGAGATATCAAGCCAAGATTGCAGAAAATAATAAAGAAAGACAACGACTAAAACATCCCCCAAGAAAGGCCGGACGAATTGATCGTGTACATAGATAGCAATGAATGCGAGGAGTAGGAAAAGAGCCGTGGCGGTCAAGGCATATTTTAGTTTAAATCTGATCATTGTTTTTGCTCAAATATTGTTGACCCAATAAACTGGGTTTGTTCGCTATTTTTATACCTGCGGGACTGATTTGACTATGTATTCGAATGCAATTTTTTCAAAAATAAGTATTGATAACATCACTTTACTCTTCTAAACGTCCTTCTCTCATGGTATTTCTATAGATCAATCATTTATCTTTATGTTTTTATACTAATAAGTCGGATATGCTCATCAGTGCAATATTAAGTATAGATTGATAAGTCCTAAAATAATAAATCCAAAAGGAGAATATCATGAACGAAAATGAAGAAGCTTACTGGAATGCTAATGTAAGTCTCATATTAAAACTACTCGCTGTGTGGTTTGTCGTTCCATTTCTTGGCGGAATTGTCTTTGTCGATGTCCTTAACTTAATTCACCTAGGAGGGTACAAGCTAGGCTTCTGGATTGCTCAACAGGGTTCAATTTATTTATTTGTTGTGCTTATCTTTATTTATACGAAAAAGATGAGTGACCTTGACGATCGGTTTGAATCAGAAGGTGACAAGTAATGGAGTTACAAACGTTAACTTATATTGTTGTTGGGTTTACTTTTGCTTTATATATCGGTATTGCGGTATGGGCAAGAGCAGGTTCAACGAAAGAGTTCTATGTTGCCGGTGGCGGCATTCACCCGATAGCCAATGGTATGGCGACGGGTGCAGACTGGATGTCTGCTGCATCATTTATATCAATGGCGGGTTTGATCGGCTTTTCTTATCAAGGCTACGGCGGTTCTGTATTCCTCTTAGGTTGGACGGGAGGCTATGTGTTGTTAGCAATGCTGCTTGCGCCTTACCTAAGGAAAGGTGGGAAATTTACGGTACCTGAGTTTATTGGTGATCGTTATTATTCAAAAACCGCTAGAATTGTCGCGGTTGTTTGTTTGATCATTGCATCGATCACTTATGTTATCGGGCAAATGAAAGGCATCGGTGTTGCTTTCAGTCGTTTCTTAGAAACCTCGTATGAAATAGGGCTGACTGCCGGTATGGTCATCGTTTTCATCTACGCTGTTTTAGGTGGAATGAAAGGGATCACTTACACGCAAATTGCTCAGTATGTTGTTTTAATCTTTGCATACACAATCCCAGCCATATTTATCTCTATGAACTTGACCGGTAATCCAATTCCTCAACTAGGCTTGGGTGGCACACTTGCTGATGGAACATACTTGCTCGATAAACTTGATCAAGTTGTTACTGAGCTAGGTTTCTCTGAATACACCACTTCAACGAGAGGCACCACATTAAATATGTTTATGTATACCTTGTCATTGATGATTGGTACAGCGGGCTTGCCTCATGTGATCATGCGTTTTTTCACTGTCCCAACCGTTAAGGATGCACGACGTTCTGCGGGTTGGGCTTTAATCTTTATCGCTATACTTTATACAACGGCGCCAGCGGTTGCCGGCATGGCACGATTAAATCTAATGAATACACTCGAGCCAGCTCCAGGTGAGCATCTTGTTTATGACGAAAGACCTCAGTGGTTTAAAAACTGGGAAGTAACCGGTCTTTTGGAATTTGAAGATAAAAATAGTGATGGAAAAATTCAGTACAGTGCTAACAAAGACACCAATGAAATGGTTAAAATTGATAATGATATTTTGGTGTTAGCAAACCCAGAAATAGCCCAATTACCTAATTGGGTTATCGCATTAGTTGCGGCAGGTGGTTTAGCCGCTGCACTATCAACCGCTGCCGGGTTGTTGTTAGCGATAGCATCAGCCATTTCTCATGATTTGATGAAGGGTATTTTCACCCCTAATATATCTGAACGGAAAGAGTTGAATGCTTCTAGAATAGCGATGGCTGCCACCATTGGACTCGCCGGTTATCTTGGATTTAACCCACCAGACTTTGCTGCTGGCACTGTTGCGCTAGCTTTTGGTTTAGCGGCATCATCATTATTTCCTGCGTTAATGTTAGGTATTTTCTATAAGCGTATGAATACTGCGGGTGCTGTTGCAGGTATGCTTTCTGGTATCGGTGTCACCCTGTTTTATGTCTTCCAACATAAAGGGATCATGTTTGTGAAAGGAACAGAGTATCTTGGCGATATGAGTCCTAATTGGTTTATGGGAATTGAGCCAAATGCATTTGGTGCCGTAGGTGCTCTTGTTAACCTAATCGTTGCACTCATTGTTTGTAAAGTGACTCCACCACCGCCCAAAGAAGTGCTGGAGTTTGTTGACTTTATACGATCGCCTGGTGCAGCAGCAACGGCATCAGAACATTAAGATCTAAGAACCCGTTTAATCGGTTTTTTTAGAGAAACCTTAGCTTAGGGATTAAACGATGTTTTTTAAAAATAAGCACGTCATTATCGCAATGATCGTCGCACCTATTTTAGCCGTCATTAGTTACTACATGGTTGACCAAGTTGTTAAAGAGCGACCTCATACAGCCATTAAAGGTAACAGCTACCCATTGCACGCAAAATCAAACTGCCGGTACACCAGTGGCGAATGTGATTTGGTTAATGAATCATTTAAAGTGAAATTAATTGTCGAAAAACAATCACAAGAACACATTTTGAAGTTGATCAGCAGCCATCCTATTGAGGGAGTTAAGGTTGGTTTTTCTGCAAGCTCCACTCAGGCTGAGAGTGTGGTTGAAGCAGTGAACCCTAGCTCGATGCATGCTAGCAATGATAAGTATCTCGACTGGTCAATAACACTTCCCAATAAACCGAACCCTGACACAAAACTTATTATTGCAATGTCAGTAAATGGGGTACGGTATTATGCTGAGACAAGAATGACGTTTAGCGATTATAAAACATCTTTTAATAAGAACTTTAGAAAAGACAAATAAAAAATTATAAAAATAACATTTGAGATAATTAACTATGTCAGAAACTACTCTTTACCCAGTAAAAAAAGGAACTGCAGCAACAGCACATATAGATGAGCAGCGCTATTTGAAAATGTATCAACAGTCGATAGATGACCCTGATACATTTTGGGCTGAACAAGCGGATGAAATGCTGGACTGGTATAAAAAGTGGGATACGGTTCAAGCTGTTGATTATCTCAAGGCTGACATCCGTTGGTTTGAAGGCGCTCAGCTAAATGTTTCGTATAATTGTATCGATCGACACCTAGCTACAAAAGCCGATCAAATTGCGATTGTTTGGGAAGGTGACAACCCAGAGAAAAGTGAAAATATTACATTTCAACAATTGCATGATCGCGTTTGTCAGCTATCCAATTATCTGCGTTCGGTAGGCGTCAAGAAAGGTGATCGTGTTTGTCTTTATATGCCAATGATCCCTGAAGCCACATACGCGATGTTAGCGTGTAGTCGTATCGGTGCCATTCACTCTGTTGTATTCGGTGGTTTTTCACCGGAAGCACTTCGTGGTCGGATTAATGATTCAGAATGTAAAGTTGTTATTACTGCCGATCAAGGATTACGTGGTAAAAAACCAATTCCATTAAAGACCAATGTCGATGAGGCATGTAAAGAAACACCATCGATCGAAAAGATCGTAGTCTGCAAAGTTACCGGCGGTGATGTTGCCTGGAATGATGATCGTGATGTTTGGTATAGCGATGTTGTTGATCAGCAAGCAACTACGTGTGAACCAGAAGTGATGGAGGCAGAAGATCCACTCTTTATTCTTTATACATCAGGTTCAACAGGCACGCCAAAAGGCGTCATGCACACAACGGGAGGTTATCTACTCTATGCAGCACTGACGTTCAAATACGTTTTTGATTATCAGGAAGGTGAAACTTTTTGGTGTACGGCGGATGTTGGCTGGATCACTGGACATACCTATTTGCTGTATGGGCCATTAGCCAACGGGGCGACAACATTAGTGTTTGAAGGTGTGCCTAGTTATCCTGATGCAAGTCGTTTCTGGCAAGTTGTCGATAAGCATCAAGTCAATATTTTTTATACGGCACCAACAGCACTTCGAGCATTGATGGGGGCGGGTGATCAGTTTTTGGAAACAACGGATCGTTCCAGTTTACGCATATTAGGATCGGTCGGTGAGCCGATCAACCCTGAAGCTTGGGAGTGGTACTACCATAAAGTTGGTAAAAGCAACTGCCCGATTGTTGATACCTGGTGGCAGACTGAAACGGGTGGCGTCATGATCGTTCCTTTACCGGGCGCAACGGCTGCGAAGCCAGGTTCGGCGAGTAAACCATTTTTTGGAATTGAACCAGTGTTGCTGAATGATGAAGGTCATGTTCTTGAAGGAGAAGCATCCGGTAATTTAGCGATTCCACGTTCATGGCCGGGACAAATGCGTGGCATTTACAATGACCCTGAACGTTTTCACGAGGCTTATTTCTCAATGTATCCAGGTTATTATTTTACGGGTGACGGCTGTCGGCGTGATAAAGATGGTTACTATTGGATTACAGGTCGAGTTGATGATGTTATCAACGTATCTGGACATAGAATGGGTACCGCTGAAGTCGAGAGTGCATTGGTTTTACACAGTGCCGTCGCCGAGTCTGCGGTGGTTGGATATCCTCACGAAATAAAAGGGCAGGGTATTTATGCCTACGTTACCTTGATGGCGGGGCGGGAATATACCGATGAGTTGAAAGCTGAGCTGATCAAGCATGTGCGAAAAGAAATTGGCCCTGTGGCAACACCGGATATCATTCACTGGGCGCCAGGCTTACCGAAAACACGATCAGGTAAGATCATGCGTCGTATTTTAAGAAAAGTAGCAGAAAACGACTTTAATAGTTTAGGAGACACCAGTACCTTGGCAGATCCCTCTGTTGTTGAGGATTTGATACAGAGTCGATAAAACGCATCTCTAAGGTCTTAAGGATCTCAAGCAGGTATTGAAGAAAGTGACCTGCCTATGCCTGGTTACTAAAGTGGGAGGTGCATGGATCAGTTAGAGTTTAATCTACGGGATGCCACAATCCCGTAGATTAGTTAGAATGTTAGTGAGTACTTGTCTTAAATTTCCTACAAAAATATCAACTAAAGTTTAGCTTTTCTCCCTTATTACATCTTCTATATAGTTCTAAGAATAAATTAGTTTTTATATTTTATAGCCGCCGTTTCATGCTTGTCTCAGACATAGAGCATAGTTATGCAGCAAGAGTTATTTCCTTACAAATAGTGTAGTAGTTTATTGATATTATTCTAATGATGACCAAGCTGCATGGCGATCTTTATACTCAAGAACTTACCCTATTCCTGTAGTATTAATCAGTCATGAAAATAAGGATGAGATACGATGTTAAGCATTCCTTTTTTAAGTAGGTGTGATTAGCAATACTGGAGAGGTATTTAACTGTTTTATAAAAGTTTATTTATTGGATCGAAATGAAGAAAAAAATCATCGCTACGGATTTTCCGAGGGGATAAGGAAGAAACTTCTCCGTAGCGATGTGATCAAAAGGCGTGAAATACACAGAGTATTGTAAACGCTGATCGTTAGTAATGAATGGGCCACTCTTGTGAGAGAGCAGTTTAATTTGAGCACGTTTTAAGGCGTTGGAGAATGATCTAGATCAATTTTGAATTAGTTTCTATGGGAGGCCGATAAAACAGCTTGCGAAAAGCGATCTGCTCCGACATAGTCTGGTTCTATGGATAATGAATTTTCTCTGTTGGCACTTTTCATCCTCGGACTATTCAGCTCTTTCCACTGTATCGGAATGTGCGGTGGAGTGATCGGGGCTTTAACGTTTGGATTGGAAAAGAAGATCCGCGAGAACAAGCTTCAGCTGATTGTATATATTGCTGCTTATAATCTAGGTCGCTTAATCAGCTACTCATTTGCAGGCATTTTGGTTGGTATGATTGGGGCTACTTTGGTTGGCTCTATCGGCATGGGAAAAGCGCATGATATTACCCGTTATATGTCGGCTATTATGATTTTTGCGGTAGGGCTTTATGTGGCCGGCTGGTTTCCTTACTTTTCTCGTTTGGACAAGCTAGGGGCAAAGTTTTGGAAGCGAATCCAGCCATTAGGGCAGCGATTTCTACCTGTAAAAAAACCGTGGCAATCGTTGGGTTTTGGATTGGTCTGGGGTTGGATCCCTTGTGGATTAGTCTATTCAGCCTTATTGCTAGCAGCGCTTGGCGGAAGCGCCAGCAATGGTGGAATGGGCATGCTGGCTTTTGGTTTAGGGACATTACCCGCGGTGGTGGGAGCGGGTTTGATCACTGGTGGCCTCAGTCAGTGGTTACGAAAACCACGAGTTAGGCAGCTGTTTGGTGTGCTCATGATCGGTTTGGCCGCGAAGACGCTCATGGTGCCGATGGATCATTCTGCACATATGGGGCATGACATGAATCATAATTCAACTACAGAGGCGGGAACCAAAATGAACAATACGCAAGAAATGCATCATGATCATCATCTGGTGGGGAAGGGCATGAAGCGTGGTGGATAAACTAGGGTTCTGATTCTTCGCTCTTTTCATCAATTTTCGGCTTATCATCATCCATCAATATCCGATGGGCCGGGCCTTCCATATCATCGAACTGGCCGGATTTAATTGCCCAAAATAACGCCCAGATGATCGCTCCGATCAAGACCAGAGAGAGTGGGATTAGTAGATAAATTACTTCCATATTACGTAGTCTTCTTGATTCTTAGAGCATTCGAGACAACCAGCAAAGAACTAAGCGACATGCCGATAGCGGCCATCCAAGGTTCTAGAAACCCTAGAGCAGCGAAGGGTAATGCCAACAGATTATAAGCCACTGCCCACAGCATATTTTGTTTGATAATCCTGACAGTTTTTTCCGCGACGTCAATCGCTTTTATGATAATAGGCAATTGATTTTTTAGTAACACTAGATCAGCATTGGAGCGCGCAATTTGAGCACCAGAACCCATGGCGAAAGAAACCTGAGCGCCAGCTAGCACCGGGGCATCATTCACTCCATCACCGATCATGGCGAGAACGTCTCCATTTTGTTGCTGTTTTTTCAACTGTTCTAATTTGTCGTCGGGTTTTAAGCCGGACTGAAAATGGCTGATGTTCAGTTGCTGGGCAATGGAATTAACGGCGACAGCAGAGTCTCCAGAAAGTAGCGAGACTTTCTTATTTTTATTTTGCAATTCAGCAATAGTTTTATCTGCACCCGCTCGTAGTCTGTCTTGTAAAACAAAAATGGCGAGTAGTTGTTTCTGATCAGCCAGTAAGATTAATGAAGCACCTTGTTGTTGATACTCAAGAAGCTGATCGGTGGACAGTGTTGCGTGCGAATGTTGGTTTATGTGAGCAATATTGCCGATACAGTATTCTTGCCCATCGATATTAGCCGTTAAGCCAGAGCCTGGTGTGTTGATGACATTGTGAATTTCAGTGATCGTTGTGTTTTTTGTAGAATAAGTGAGAATAGATTTTGCTATAGGGTGTTCTGAGTGAACCTCTAAAGCACAAGCAATGTTAAGACATTGTTGTTGATCTTGATCGGTAAATGTTTCAACGTGAGTTAGTGCTAACTTTCCTTCTGTTAATGTTCCTGTTTTATCAAAGATAAAATGATCCGCACGCGATAGGGTTTCTATGGCATGACCGCGAGTCACTAAAATGCCAAGCTTCATGAAGGTGTCGGTGGCGACGGTCATTGCTGCTGGCGTTGCTAGGGATAGTGCGCAGGGACAGGTGACGACCAGCATAGATAAGATAATTTCAAACCAATGAGGATCACCATTTATCCACCAGTAAAACCCGACGAGACTGGCTAAGATCAGAATCGTAGGAACGAAATAAGCAGCGGCACGATCAGCGAGCTTTGTGATGCTTGGCTTCTCCATCTGCGTCCGTTCCATCAAGCTGGTTATTCGAGATAATAGGCTATCTTGGCCAATGGCATCGATGATAACTTGTAATGGACTTTCGATATTAATACTGCCACCAATCACAGCATCACCTTTGCGTCGCGTTAATGGCAGACTCTCTCCACTAAGCAAAGACTCATCTACACTGGAGCAACCCATGACAATATGACCATCAGCAGGAATCGTTTCACCAGGTTTAACTAACACACGGTCACCAATATCTAATCTTGCTACTGGGATAAGCTCTTCAGTTTGATCTTTCAAGCGTAAGGCTGTGGCTGGAGTGAGGTGGATGAGATCTTCGAGTGTTTCAGTCGCTCGTTTTCGTGCGATCAATTCTAGATAACGAGCGAGCAATAAGAAGAATGTGAACATGACAACTGAGTCATAGTAGATCTCGCCGGAGCCCATGATGGTTGTTTTCAGGCTGGCAAAAAAGGCGATCAATATACCAATAGAGACGGGCACATCCATACCCAATTTGTGTTGTTTTAGATCGCGCAATGCAGGATCGAAGAATGCTCTAGCGGAAAAAACAACCACAGGTAGAGTGAGTAGGAAGCTGATCCAATAGAAAAAATGTTGGTACTTTTCTTCTGACTGCGCAAAGTCACCGGTATAAAGCGCAATAGCCAGCATCATCACCTGCATACCTAACACACCTGCGATGCCTAGACGTTTTAGAAGTAGCTTCTTTTCATTATTAATGATCGTCTGATGCTGTTCCGGATCATATGGATGGGCTCTGTAACCGATCGCATAAATCGCTTTGAGAATGTCACTGAGCTTAGCTTGATTGTCATCCCAACGAACCTGTAGGCGTCGGGTGGAAAAATTTGCTTGAACTTCGATCATGCCCGGTAAGGTTTTTAAATGCTGCTCGTTCATCCAGACGCAAGCGGGGCAGGTGATGCCCTCTAAGATGAGCGCTGCTTCATGTTGATGCTCGTCGACGTCAGTGACAAAGCTTTTCTGTAATTCGGGCTCATCGTAGATAGAGAGTTGTTGTAGAAAATCGGGCAGTGCTTCTTCGGCCTTAGCTGCGGAGGCGGTTCTATGTTGGTAGTAACTTTCTAAGCCAGAATCAACAATAGTTTGAGCCACAGTTTGACAGCCAGCACAGCACATGGGTTGCAGCTGTTTATTGATCAATACTGACAAGCTCAAACCAGAAGCGACAGAAAGCCCGCAGTGGAAACATTTTTCATCATCCATGGCCGTTATTGTGCCAGATCGTAAGACCAACAACCTATTCAGTGACTGCAATGAAGCAACATTTGATCTAGATCAACATATGATTTTTTCTGTCATCGATAATACATAAAAAAATCAAAAGCTGATCTTAGTTATCAAATTTATCATGGTAAGCGAGGTTTTGTTTGAGGGTATTAAATATCGATAGTTTAAAAATGGGAGTTAAAAAATGAAACCGATAAACAAAAGTTTCGTTATTGGTTTATTGCTCGCCTCAGGCGCAACAAGTTTTGCTGCTCAAGCTACAGGCACGGAAGCTGGTGATTGGATCGTTCGTGTTAGAGGGATCAATGTAAGTCCTAATGATAACAGCACACAAGTTGATGTTCCTGCGCTGGGTGGTTCTGTGGCAGAAAGTTCCGTCGGTGTAGGTAGCAGTACAGTTCCTGAACTGGATATTACTTACATGCTGTCTCCAAACTGGGGTATTGAGTTGATCTTAGGGACATCGCAACATGATGTAAGTCCGCAGGGTTCAGCTCTGATAGGTGCTTTGAACGGTCTTCCTCCAACAGGAACAGGTGGTCGTGACGTGATTGATGCGTGGGCACTACCGCCAACATTGACATTTCAATACCATTTTATACCAGAGTCTAATTTTCGTCCGTATGTTGGTGTTGGTTTGAACTATACAATTTTCTACGGCGAAGATGTAACGGGCCCTCTTGCGGTTGATGGTTCAACTGTTAAGATGCGGCCCTCTTTAGGCTGGGCTGCTCAAGTCGGTGCTGATTTTGACCTAGGAAATAGCGGCTGGTTTGCGAATATTGATGTTAAATATATTGATATGGATACGCGTGCAGAGTTCCGAAATACAGCCGTTGGTGATGTTAATGTTGATGTTGAGATTAACCCGGTTGTTTACGGGATTGGTATCGGTCGGCGTTTCTAGTTTTGGTGTGGAATACAGTGCTTGGGTGATTAACAGAGAGAGTTGAAGTCGGAACAAGATTGGGCCGTTATTGCCCGAAGATTTGAAACAAGATTTTCACACAGATAGTAAGAAACAGTATCGCAATAATCTATTGAGAGGAAGCTAAGAGTGACTTCTCAATATCAAATATAGCGTTTGTTTTTAACTATAATGACTGTGTGCCAGTATTAAGTGCTGAGTGAGAACAATACTTTATCCAGGGGGGCCTAAATGGCTACTGAAGAAACATATAATTATAAGGTCGTGCGGCAATTTGCCATAATGACTATTGTTTGGGGCATTGTTGGAATGCTTGTTGGTGTGATAATCGCTGCACAGCTAGCGTGGCCAGTACTTAATTTTGATATACCTTATCTAACGTTTAGTCGATTGAGACCATTGCACACGAATGCAGTGGTATTTGCATTTGGTGGCTCAGCTTTATTTGCGACGTCTTATTATATTGTCCAACGGACATGTCACGCGCGTTTATTCTGTGACAAATTGGCTGCATTCACTTTTTGGGGATGGCAGACAGTTATTGTGCTAGCAGCCATTACTTTGCCTCTAGGCATAACAAGCTCGAAGGAGTACGCCGAGTTAGAATGGCCTATTGATATATTGATTGCTGTTGTTTGGATATGTTACGCGATTGTTTTTTTCGGCACGATCATGAAAAGGCGTATTAAGCACATTTACGTAGCTAATTGGTTTCTGGGCGCATTTATTATCACTGTCGCGATGCTGCATATTGTGAATAGCGCGGCGATCCCAGTTTCGATGACGAAATCTTACTCTGCTTACGCTGGTGTTCAAGATGCGATGATCCAATGGTGGTACGCGCACAATGCGGTAGGTTTCTTCCTAACGGCTGGCTTCTTGGGCATGATGTATTACTTCATTCCTAAGCAAGCAGAACGTCCTGTTTATTCCTATCGTCTATCTATCGTCCATTTTTGGGCGTTGATTTTCACATACATTTGGGCTGGGCCGCATCATCTTCACTACACAGCATTACCAGATTGGACCCAGTCTTTAGGCATGGTGATGTCTTTGATTTTATTAGCACCTTCCTGGGGTGGCATGATCAACGGAATGATGACCTTATCAGGCGCTTGGGACAAATTGAGAACGGATCCTATTCTTAGATTTCTGATCATTGCGGTTTCATTCTATGGGATGTCGACTTTTGAAGGGCCGATGATGGCCATCAAGACGGTTAATGCACTTTCACATTATACGGACTGGACAATAGGACACGTACATTCAGGTGCGTTAGGTTGGGTTGCCATGGTAACCATCGGTAGTTTGTATTACTTGATCCCTCGCTTATTTAATCGTGAAATTTATAGTAAACAATTAATTGAAGTTCACTTTTGGGTTGCAACGATCGGCGTTCTTCTTTATATCGCTTCTATGTGGGTGTCTGGAATTATGCAAGGTCTTATGTGGCGTGCGATTAATAGCGATGGCACATTGACTTATAGCTTCATTCAAACTGTGGAAGCAATGCATCCGTTCTATATCATCAGAACATTAGGTGGTCTGTTATTCCTAATCGGAATGTTGATCATGGCATTTAACGTTTGGAAAACAGTTAAGGGAGCAACGCCTGCTGTGGCGCGAATTCCTGAACCGGCCATGGAACATTAAGAAGAAGGAGAACTGAAATGGCTTTTACACATGAAAAAATAGAAACCAATATAGGACTGATGATCATATTGATAGTGCTTACCATCAGCATTGGTGGTTTGGTACAAATCGTTCCATTGTTCTTTATGCACTCAACAACACAGCCAGTAGAAGGCTTAGAACCTTATTCTGCACTGCGTTTAACCGGGCGTGATGTTTATGTTCGTGAAGGGTGTTATCTCTGTCATTCACAGATGATTAGACCTTTCAGAGCCGAAACGGAGCGTTATGGACACTATTCATTGGCGGGAGAGTTTGTATATGACCGTCCTTTCCAGTGGGGTTCAAAACGAACGGGCCCGGATCTTCACCGTGTTGGTGGCCGATATAGTGATGAGTGGCATCGTGAACATTTGATGGATCCTAGAGCGCTTGTTAAAGAATCGGTTATGCCTGGCTACCCTTGGCTAGCGGATGCTCCTGCGGATGCTTCTATTATTCAGAAGAAAATGGAAGTAATGCGAACGTTAGGTTCACCTTATACGGATGAACAGATTGCAAATTCTCCAGCTGAACTTGAAGGTAAAACTGAGATGGATGCCTTAATAGCGTACCTACAAGAGTTGGGTACCGCTGTGAAAATGCGTCGGTGATCGGAATGGAATTTTTACACGCATTTCAATCTTTTTGGACCGTCTTTGTGTTTGTTGTTTTCGTAGGGATCATTATTTGGGCTTGGAGCGACTCAAATAAAGCGGAGTTTGAAGAAGCTGCGCGGATCCCACTTGAAGATGATGAAGATGTGGTGATAACCACAAGTAATAAGGAGAATTCTAATGGCTGATTTTGTCAGTGATTTTTGGAGCTGGTTTGTCATAATCATAACCGTTCTGAGTATTATATTTTGTTGGTTTATTGTTTTAACCCAAGCCAAAAAAGGACAGTTTAAAGGTGAGGTTAAAACAACAGGCCATATTTGGGATGAAAATCTGCAAGAAATGAATAACCCAATGCCACGTTGGTGGTTGATGATGTTTTACATCACGTTGGTGTTTGGAACGATTTATCTTGCACTTTACCCCGGGCTAGGTAATTTTCAGGGGTTACTAGGTTGGAGCCAAGCGAATCAGTATGATCGTGAAGTCGCAACGGCTGAAGAAACGTATGGCCCCTTGTTTAACCGCTATCTTGAACAGGATCTAAAAGTAGTCGCGGCTGATCCTGAAGCACGAGAAATGGGAAAACGGCTTTTCTCAAGCTATTGCATACAGTGCCACGGTTCGGATGCGCGTGGAGCAAGAGGCTATCCAAACTTGACAGATAATGACTGGCTATACGGTGGAGATCCTAAGACTATCAAGACATCAATTATGTCTGGTCGTTCTGGAATGATGCCTGCTTGGGGCGACATCATCGGTAATGAGGGTGTCTTTAATGTTACGGCCTATATTGAGTTTTTAAGTGGTAGAGATATTGACGCATTGGTTGCAGCAAAGGGTAAAGAAGTCTATGCGACGACCTGTGCTGCTTGTCATGGTGCCAATGCTCAAGGCATGCAAGTGCTGGGCGCTCCTAACTTGACGGATAAAGTCTGGTTACATGGTGGTTCTAACAAACGCATCATGGAAACAATTAGTGCTGGTCGGCAAGGGGTAATGCCTCCACATGGTGAGTTCTTAGGTGAAGCAAAAGTTCACTTATTAGCCGCTTATGTGTATAGCTTATCGTTAGATACTGAAAAGTAATACTCGTTCAGATCTGGGTGGGATAGACTCTCGCTCAGGCTGGACTACTTCTTTATTTATATTAGGTTTTGTTAATATTTAATATTTCATATTTGATCATTTGATTATTCATTTATAATCAGTAATGGGTCAACCAATAGGTGTTAGATATGTCAGAGCTTAAAAATAATAAAAACGATCTTTCTCACGTGCAAAAAATCATCATTATATTGTGGTTATCTTTTGTTATGGCAGGTATTGCTACAGGGGTATTTTTCTCCGTAATAGATCCTGAAGCATTGAGAGGTTGTGTGACTTTTCCCGTAATGAGCCGTATGGGAGTCTATACTGTCGGTTTTTTACTTTTTTGGTTATTAACAGCAGCATCAAGTTTATTAACAAGCTATTTCTTGCGAGGAAAGTAGCTTTTGGTATGTAAGTTAAGAGAGATTCATGAGCCATTTAAAAGTAAAAGTTGATCAGAAATTAAAAGACGAAGAGTCACTTGCATCTAATGTAGGGCATCAGAAAATTTACTCGAAGGAAGCTAAGGGAAGGTTTGCTACCTTGCGGATCTGGGCAGTCTTTGCATTACTCGGTCTATTCTACGGATTACCCTGGTTGCAATGGGATGGTCGACAGGCTGTACTGCTCGATCTTCCAGCACGGAAATTTCATATTTTTGGTCTAACACTCTGGCCGCAAGACTTTATATTTCTCGCTTTTCTATTAATCATTGCTGGAATGGCCTTATTCTTTTTTACCACATTAGCTGGACGTTTGTGGTGTGGATATGCTTGTCCTCAAACAGTTTGGACAGAAGTTTTTATTTGGATTGAACGCTGGGTTGAAGGCGATCGCAATAAGCAAATGAAACTGGATAAAGCTCCGATGTCGGCAAAAAAGTTTCGTATAAAATTCACGAAACATGCGGGATGGATAATTTTTTCTGCTTTTACAGGCTTTATCTTCGTATCTTATTTCACACCATTAAATGATCTGGCTCATAATCTTTTTATATTTGAGTTAGGGGCTTGGGAAGTTTTTTGGATTTTCTTTTACGGACTTGCGACTTACGGAAATGCCGGCTGGATGCGTGAGCAGGTGTGTATGTATATGTGCCCATATGCACGCTTCCAAAGCACTATGTTTGATAACGATACTTTGATTGTGGCTTACGATGAAAAGCGTGGTGATCCAAGAGGTGGTCGTAAAAAGGATTCTGATTATAAAGCTGAAGGTTTGGGTTCGTGTATTGATTGTCATTTATGTGTACAAGTGTGCCCGACAGGTATTGATATTCGTGAAGGTTTACAATACGAATGTATAGGCTGCTCTGCTTGTATCGACGTGTGTGACGATGTCATGGAAAAAATGAACTATGACAAAGGACTGATTAAATATACAACTCAAAATAATGTTGATGGAAAGCCAACTAAACTATTTCGTCCAAGGATCGCCGTGTATGGACTCATCATGCTCGGCTTAGTTCTCACCTTCATCTATTTAATGGCTGCGCGGGTTCCGCTCCATCTAGATATTTTGCGTGATAGAAATGCTATCTTTAGAGAAACAAACGAAGGTTTGATCGAAAATGTTTATACTATTAAATTGGTTAACATGGACGAAGAAGCACACGAATTTTTGCTGACAGTCGATGGTCTTGAAGGATTAAACATGGAATTAGAGCAGGAAAAAATTGTAGCACAAGGTGGAGAGATTTTAGATCTACCTGTCAGGTTACAGATAGATGAAGCCGATCTAAAACAAAGAAGCACACCGGTATTTTTTCATTTTCAGTCGACGGATAAAGATGGACTAATGATTGAAGGTGAAACACGATTTTTGGGGCCAAGACAATGATGAAAAATGAACCTGTATCTTGGTACTCAAGTCCTTATGTTTGGTTGATGATTGGTTTGCCATTGACGGCGGTTGTGGCTGGGGTCTATACGATCTACCTTGCCGTAATCTCTGATGATGGGCTGGTGTCCGAGCATTACTATAAAGATGGGCTCGTTATTAACCGCATCTTGAAACTTGAAAATGCAGCTAAAGAACTAAACTTATCAGCAATGGTCAACTTTGACGAAGAAGCTAAAAAGTTGAAAATAATGCTGACCGCCAATCCTCAATTTATTTATCCGAAAGAAATTAAAGCGAGTTTTTTGAATAAAACACGCAAAGGTTTTGATAAGGAAGTTAGTCTAACGTTGGGTAATGAAAATATTTATTCAGGCGAGTTACCAACATTAGTAATAGGCCAGTGGTATGTCGAAATAGAAACAGATCAATGGCGGATTTTAGAAAGCTTAGAATATTGAGATTTACACTGATATTTTTTTACTTTTTAAGATAAATATCTGTGATTTAGAATATTCAAGCATCCACTTATTAAGTGATTAAGAGATCCTTGTTTGAAAATGTATTTGCACAATGATGTCTTTTGCGAAATTAGCCCATGAGGTGATATTTGTGAAGACTAAATTGTGTTTATCGAGCATGGATACGATTTGTAATGGTCATGGTCTATTTGTTGAGAAACTCTGCGATAGTTTGATAAGTGTGTTCGATTATTGTTGGATTTAAAACCTCAAGATTTAAATAACAATGAATCAAACCTTTGCCCTCATGGTAGTCAGTTTTTACATTCGCAGAAATTAAATTGTCATGGAATAACTTGCCTTCATCGACGAGAGGGTCGAGTTCAGCCGCAAGAATTAAAGTTTCTGGCAAGCGACTTAGCTTGGATGAAAATAGTGGGCTGGCATTTTTACGATCAGCATTTGATTCAAAATAGTTATCAAAGTACCAGCTGACTCTTTCAGTCTCTAATAAATATCCTGAAGAAAATGTTTCATAGGAACTTGTGCTAAAGGTGTAGTCCAAACTTGGATAGATTAGAATCAGTTTTGAAAAGTTTATTGCTTCATTATTTAAAGCAAGAGTAGTGGCCAAGGCACCACCGGCACTATCACCTGCCAATGAAATGCTATGCATGTCTACCTTGAAGTTTTGGATCAGAGTATCAAGTTGATCGAGCATCGCCTGACAATCATTTAGACCCTGTGGATAACGAAACTCGGGTGACAGGCTATAGTCGATAGTGATGACAAGATGTTTACTTGTATCAGCAAGGCGTCGTCCAATGGGATCGTAAGCATCAATATTGCCACACATGTGGCCACCGCCATGTATAAATATGATGATTGGTTTTGTTTGATCTGGGGCGGGATCATAAATGCGTACAGGAACGTTTCTATCGGAATAGTTGATATTTGAATCGAGAATGTTTTTCACATCGACATTCGGTAAAGAAAACTGTTTAAAGGCATTTATCCCAACACGAGCAAGCTCGGGTGTAATTTCGATACCGCTTTGTTTTCGGGCGGCAATAAACATGTTTGCAGATTCTAAAAATGCTTTATATTCTGATGCTACTTTTTTCATACGTTCAGTTTCTTGCTACAGATCCTGAGTAAATGGGATAGAATCCAACGATAACATGTTAATTGAGAAGAGAGCACTTATTTATGTTTATTCCTGAAGCCAATGAATTTTCAGTTCCATTCGACCAATCTTTCAAGATAGCGGGGGCAAACACGCTACCTAAAGGCAAGTTTGATTCTGATAAATTAAAAAAAACCTTAGCAGGCTATTCTAAGACAATGGGAGAACTGCAGAGAAAGCTGTATGCACATGATAAACACTCTTTATTGTTGATCTTTCAAGCCATGGATGCAGCCGGAAAAGATGGCACGATCAGAGCTGTGATGAGTGGCATTAATCCCGCTGGTTGCCAAGTCTATTCATTTAAGCAACCGAGTTCACAGGAATTAGATCATGATTTTTTATGGCGTTCAGCCACACGACTACCTGAACGTGGGCGAATTGGGATTTTTAATCGTAGTTACTACGAAGAAGTGTTAGTCGTCAGAGTTCATCCTGAATATCTCGAAAGCCAAAAATTACCCGAATGTTTTGATCCGGACTCAATTTGGGAAGAACGGTTTGAGTCGATCTGTGATCATGAGAAACATTTGGCGAGGAATGGGACGGTAGTACTAAAATTTTGGTTAAACGTATCAAAAGATGAGCAAAAAAAGCGTTTTCTTTCTCGACTTGATAATCCAGAGAAGAATTGGAAATTCTCCATCTCAGACATTAAAGAACGTGGTCATTGGGATCGGTATATGGAATCGTATGAGGACTTATTGAACAAAACGTCTAAACCTTGGGCGCCGTGGCATGCTATTCCAGCGGATAATAAAAAGTGGATGCGTGTTCAAGTGGCGAAGATTATTACTGAAACTCTTCAGTCTTTAGAGATCGACTATCCGACCGTTAGTGAAAAAGAAAAAATGCAGTTTGGTGAAATGAGACGGCAATTAAACAATGAATAAAAAATGGGGAAATAGCGTATCCTCCCTTAGGCTACGCTATCCCCCCAGATAAGGGCTGAAGAGTCGAAGTTAAATCTTAAGTTTTTATTTACCGGTATGCCGTTGCTTACGTGCAGAAAATATTTAGCATGAGGATAAGGTTCTTTGTCTGAACAAAAGCTGAATATGGAGTTTTAAGGCTTCTGTTTGCGAATATTAGCTTTTCAGCTATGATGAATAGAAATGACCCAATAAGGCGAATGCGCATGGCTTCATTACCTTCCTCACAAGAAACTCTTATTCCGGTTGATCCCAGAAAATTAACTGCTGAAACTACCGTTGCTTGGGAATCCTTTATTCAAAATGGTCAGTTTTCGGGTGATAAGCCCCGTCCTGTTATAGCAAACAGCTGGGAGCATTGCCGAGAAATTGGACTTGACCCTGAGGCAATGAGCGCACCTACCGCGCTAAGTTTCGAGCGTTTAAAAGAATACATGCAGAATCATGAGCTGGGTCGTTGTGGTGTTGATATATTGGATAACTACTCAGACCTTTTATCCGATAGTGACCATGTGCTGGTACTTGCCGACAAGCAAGGGCAAATGCTGCATAGCGTCGGGCAAGTTGAAACACAAAGGCAACTAGAGCGAATTAATTTTATGCCCGGCGCATGTTGGTCCGAGGAAAAAGTTGGTCCCAATGGTATTGGAACCGTATTGTCTCTTGGTCGACCAGAGCTGGTTCTTGGCCCAGAACACTATTGCCAAGGGTGGCAATCTTGGGTTTGCTATGGAGCGCCGATCCGAGCGCCAGGCAAGGAAAGTATTATTGGTGTTGTTGATATAACTGGACCCGCTCGTTTTGTAAAGAATGAGAGTTTAGCTTTAACGATATCTATTGCTCGATCTATAGAGCAAGTACTCGAGATCCAGCATTTTAAGATTCGTGAGCAGCGACAAGCATTGCTAGATAACCTCGAGCGCCAATGGCCACATGAAGGATTGTTATTATTGCATTCGGATGGTGATTTTCTTGATCTAAACCTCCGTGCTTCACAAATGTTGAGCCTTGATATTAGAAGTTCAACAAAAAAAATATTGGCAAAAAAGCTCCCTCAACTGTGGAAAAACCTTCAACCAGCACTGTCGATAACCGAAGGTTTCAATGACTTCATTTTTTCTGCAAATGAGCAGATAGAGTTGCAGTGTCGGATCGAACCAATACAAACAACAAACCGAGATTCTGCATGGGTTTTGGTCTTAACAGAAAGACGTCAAAAACAACAAAAAACGATCTCGACTTGTGAGGAGAAGAAGTATTTTACCTTTGAGGACATCAAAGGAAACTCAGTTTTTTTACAAAAAGCAATTCGTTTGGCTAAGGCGGCCTCACGCGATAAGCTTAAAAATCCCGTCTTATTACAAGGTGAAACGGGAACAGGAAAAGAACTTGTTGCCCAAGCTATACACTCAGCTTCTGATCAATCTTCGGGACCTTTTATTGCGATAAACTGTGGTGCATTGCCTGCAGATTTGGTTGAAAGTGAACTGTTCGGTTATGAGGGCGGAGCATTTACGGGTGCAAAACGTCATGGGATGCCGGGGAAATTTGAAGCTGCTAATGGGGGAACGATCTTTCTTGATGAGATTGACTCAATGCCCGTATATGTTCAGGTGAAATTATTACGAGTTATAGAAGAGAATGCAGTTACACGGATAGGTAACTATCAGGCCAATCCCGTTGATTGTCGGATTATCACGGCATCTGGACAAAACCTTCGAGAACTTACTGAAGCGGGAGAGTTTCGGCTGGATTTGTATCATCGTGTTTCTGTTTTAGAAATTGATTTGCCTGCGTTGCGTGATCGAGAGCAAGACATTACGCTTTTGACTGAGTTTATAACGGAAGAAGCCTGTCAATCTATAGGACGAGAACCATTGAGGTTGTCAGCCGCAGTCGAAAAGGTTTTGATGGAATATAGCTGGCCAGGGAATTTACGTGAACTGTACAATTTATGCCACCGATGGGCACTAACGGTAGAAGGCTCAAATGTTACAATAGAGGATATTCCTGATCACTTTTTACAGGCAATAAGCTTTGTTTATGAACAGAATGAAAGCTTAAAGTATTTAGGTAACGACTTAATCGAGCAAACGCTTCGAGAGTCAAAAGGGAATGTTTCTCAAGCTGCGAAGAAACTTGGAATTGCCCGATCAACGTTATACCGAAGGCTTAAAAAGTAAGTGATAATCATACACACAAATTCTGTGTAGCAAATAGACCTACTTGTTGCAAAATGCAACATAGGGATGACTTTCTACGATTTTAAGCAGCGTCGGACTATCAGTAAAAGCCGAGTGTAACTATCTGTAATAAATCGAGAATCATCCTGCATTTTTTTTCAACACCCTATCTGGCATAGTCTCTGCTATAACTACTTAGTAAACCTCGGTTCTGTTTTTCATTAAGAACATCGGGAGAGGCTGGTTAAGGCAGATCTCCTTATTTTTGTATGACATGAGGAATTAAGAATAATGACAGCTAAAAATATTTACCCAGTTCCTGCTTCGTTGATTGATGCACATATCAATGCGGAGCAGTACGAATCAATGTATAAAACTTCCACGGAAGATTCGGATAACTTCTGGGCGCAGCAAGCGACGGAATATGTAACATGGTCAAAACCCTGGTTCAAGGTTCAAACAAACGATTTCAAAAATGGTGATATCCGCTGGTTTGAAGGTGGCAAGTTAAATGTAAGTTACAACTGCCTAGATAGACATCTTGAAACACGAGGCGATCAAGTCGCCATTATTTGGGAAGGTGATTCTCCGGATGAATCTTCTGAGATCACTTATCGACAATTGCACGAAAAAGTATGCCGTTTTGCTAATGCGATGAAGGCTCGAGGCATTGGAAAAGGTGATCGTGTAGCGATTTACTTACCAATGATTTCAGAAGCTGTTGTTGCAATGTTAGCTTGTACAAGAATTGGTGCTATTCACTCAGTTGTTTTTGGTGGTTTTTCATCTGATGCGTTAAAAGATCGTGTGCAAGGTGCAGAGTGTAAAGCGATCATCACCGCTAATCAGGCACTCCGTGGTGGCCGTGAAGTTCCATTGAAAGAGAATGTTGATGTCGCTGTAGTGAACTGTCCTTCGGTGGAGACTGTTTTTGTTGTGAAAAGAACGGGTTCAGATACCGTTTGGAATGATGACCTTGATGTTTGGTGGCATGAAGCCTGTGCGAATGCATCTGCTGACTGTGAGCCAGAGGAAATGGATGCAGAAGATCCATTGTTTATTCTCTACACATCAGGTTCAACAGGTAAACCCAAAGGTGTTCAACACACAACTGGCGGTTACCTTGTTTATTCTGCGATGACCCATAAACTAGCTTTCGATTATCGTGAAGGTGAAGTTTACTGGTGTACAGCAGATGTTGGTTGGGTGACTGGTCACAGCTACATTGTTTATGGCCCACTTTGTAATGGTGCTACGTCATTAGTATTCGAAGGTGTTCCGACGTATCCAGATGCTGGTCGTTGTTGGGATATTGTCGATAAGCATAAGGTTAATATCTTTTACACGGCTCCAACAGCGATTCGTGCATTGATGGCGCAAGGCGATGAGTATGTTACTCGATCTTCTCGGTCAACCTTGCGGATCTTGGGTTCAGTCGGCGAGCCGATCAACCCAGAAGCTTGGAGTTGGTATCACACAGTCGTTGGTGATGAGCGTTGCCCGATTGTTGATACTTGGTGGCAGACTGAAACCGGAGGTCATTTGATTACACCTCTGCCTGGCGCTACACCATTAAAACCGGGGTCGGCAAGCAAGCCTTTCTTCGGTGTCGAACCCGCTTTGTTGGATGACAAAGGTGAAGAGATCGAAGGAGAAGGTGAGGGAATACTCGTTATTAAACGTGCTTGGCCGGGAATGATGCGCACTATTTATGGCGATCATAAACGTTTCTTCGAAACCTATTTGTCTATGTACCCGGGATATTACTTGACTGGGGATGGGGCACGTCGTGATGCTGATGGTTATTACTGGATCACTGGCCGTATTGATGATGTTATTAATATATCGGGCCACCGAATGGGTACTGCTGAGATCGAAAGCGCATTGGTCTTGCATCCAACGGTAGCTGAAGCTGCAGTCGTTGGCTTCCCACATGAGATTAAAGGGCAAGGGATCTATGCTTACGTTACCTTGATGGCAAATGAAGAATCATCGGATGAACTCAAGGCTGAGCTAGTTAAGCATGTAAGGAAAGAGATTGGTCCCATTGCTTCTCCAGATTTCATTCAATGGGCTCGAGGCTTACCGAAAACCCGATCAGGTAAGATAATGCGGCGAATTCTGAGAAAAGTAGCTTCTAATGAGATTGATACTCTGGGTGATACTTCGACATTAGCGGATCCTGCCGTTGTCGATAACTTGATCGAAAATAGATTGGTTCAGAAATAAATAAAACAGCTAGTCATGTTTTGATGCTCAGAACATGGTTATTAAATTAAAAGTAAGTGGCCATTTTAGAGCCAGTCATTACAAGCCGAACATTGGCTAATACAAACCTAAAGGAGGTTGTATGATTTACGATAAACCTGAGTTTAAAGGCCAATATGAAAATTATATTGGTGGTAAATGGGTCGCGCCAGTTAAAGGTGAATATTTCGATAATAAAAGCCCCGTTGATGGACAGGTCTTCTGTAAAATTCCTCGATCAACAGAGGAAGATATAAATTTAGCAATTGACGCAGCAGATGAAGCGAAAGATGCATGGGGTAAAATTGCAATAGCCGCTCGTGCAAACATCTTGCTAAAAATGGCTGATGCTATTGAGGCAAACCTAGAAAGATTAGCAATTGCTGAAACTTGGGATAATGGTAAAGCGGTGCGAGAAACACTAGCCGCTGACGTACCTTTATGTGCAGATCATTTCCGTTATTTCGCTGGTTGTGCGCGTGCTCAAGAAGGTTCTTTGAGTGAAATTGATGAGAACACAGTGGCTTATCATTTCCATGAACCCCTCGGTGTTGTTGGCCAAATCATTCCATGGAATTTCCCATTATTGATGGCTTGTTGGAAGTTAGCACCCGCATTAGTTGCAGGTAACTGTGTCGTTATGAAACCTGCAGAGCAAACACCTGCATCTATCTTAATTTTGATGGAAGTTATCGGTGAGTTGCTGCCACCAGGCACAATCAACATCGTTAATGGTTTTGGTGCTGAGGCTGGTCAAGCATTAGCAACAAGTAAGCGTATTGCGAAGATTGCTTTCACAGGATCAACGCCTGTTGGCTCTCACATAATGAAGTGTGCTGCAGAGAATATTATCCCGTCGACAGTAGAGCTTGGTGGTAAATCACCAAACATTTATTTTGCGGATGTGATGGAGCAAGAAGACGAATTCGTTAGCAAGTGTGTAGAAGGTGCCGTACTTGCATTCTTTAATCAGGGTGAAGTTTGTACTTGCCCTTCTCGTTTGTTGGTTCAGGAATCTATCTATGATGCATTCATTGAGAAAGTTGTTGAGCGAATCAAGCAGATCAAACGTGGTAATCCTCTAGATACTGACACAATGGTTGGTGCTCAGGCTTCTCAAGAGCAGTATGAGAAAATCTTAAGCTATATGGAAATTGGTAAAGCTGAAGGTGCTGAGCTTGTAACCGGTGGTGGCGCTGAAATATTGGAAGGCGATCTTGGTGATGGTTTCTATATCCAGCCTACAGTGATGAAAGGCGATAACAAGATGCGCATCTTCCAAGAAGAAATTTTTGGACCATTCGTTTCTGTAACAACGTTTAAAGACGAAGCTGAAGCATTAGAAATCGCTAATGATACTGAGTTTGGTTTGGGTGCAGGCCTTTGGACTCGTGACACTAATCGTGCATACCGCATGGGACGTGGGATCCAAGCGGGTCGTGTATGGATGAACTGTTATCACCTGTATCCTGCTCATGCAGCATTCGGTGGTTACAAAAAATCAGGTGTTGGCCGTGAAACTCACAAGATGATGCTTGATCATTATCAGCAAACTAAAAATATGTTGATCAGTTACGACATCAACCCATTAGGCTTCTTCTAAAGCTGATGAAACTTTGGAATAGGTAAACAACTTATTCTTAAGACTAAAGTAGCAAAACAGACCACGGCATTCCAAGTATAATACTGAGGCCGTGGTCTGTATTGTTTAGCTTTGAAAAACTGTTCGTCACATTAGTTCCTGGTGACACACTTCGAGCAAATCCTATATTTAAGAATCTAGTATTATAAATATTAGATTTGAAATACCACTTCTATAACAACTATCCTTGAAACCGAGGTAATAAAATGGCTCTAAAACAAGTTCCTGCGGGGAAGCAACTCCCTGATGATTTTAATGTAGTAATTGAGATCCCTTTACGTGGTGATCCAATCAAATATGAAGTGGATAAAGACACTGGCGCAATGTTTGTTGACCGCTTTATGAACACTGCAATGCACTACCCATGTAACTACGGTTATATTCCAGATACGCTTTCTGATGATGGCGATCCAGCTGACGTGCTCGTCGTGACAGGCGTTCCCATTATCACGGGTTCGGTTGTTCGATGCCGTCCCGTTGGCATGCTCGCTATGACTGATGAAGCAGGTGAAGATGCAAAAATTCTTGCTGTTCCAGTTGATAAGCTATCAAGCATGTATAAGGATATAAAAAATCCTGATGATTTTCCTGAGATGCTCTTAAATCAAATCACTCATTTCTTTGAACATTACAAAGATTTAGAAGAAGGTAAGTGGGTTAAGGTTGATGGTTGGAAAGATGCTGCTACAGCACGTGAAGAAATCATGAGCTCTTACAAGCGAGCACAAGAAGAAGGCTAGATAACAAAAAGCGGTGGCTGAAATCCTTCTTTCAGTCATCGTTCGTTTTCCATTGGCTAAATCTGCTCCGGAAAGCTCCTCAGATAATAAATAATGATTGTTCCAACAACCATAATCAGTGTTGCCATGATAAGAGCATAATTATAGCTGCCTGTTGATTGGGCGATCATTCCGGATATGGCAGGAGCTCCAATTTGAGCCAGCCCATAACTCAAAGTGAGCTTCCCCATTAGTTTTGCTGGTTTAGTCGGATAAAAGCGACCGGCCATTGTCAGTACTAAGCTAACAATTCCTATCATCGTTGCACCATATAAGCCTGCACAGAATAAAACTGAGAAAAGGCTCTCTTGAAATAACGGCCAAATTATACTGACTGTTAACAAACAGTATGCGATGAATAAGGAGTTCATTGTGCCTATTTTTCGTGCGAGTCTATCCCAAATAATACAGGCTGGAGTTGCTGCTAGACCAACAATGAAAAATGCTAGCCAGCCTTGACCTTGTAGGGAAGGTTGCCGTTCTACGATTGCGACAATAAAGGTCGCACTTACAACATAACCTACACCGGCACAAAAATAAGCAGCAAGCATTAGGTATAAAAACTGTTTGGAGGGTGGAGAGTCTACGAGCTGCTTGTCTGTTGTTTTAAGACTCACTTGCTCTGGTCTGGGCAACCAAAACCAAGCCGGTATAAACAACATCAAGCCTAGTATTGAGAGGACGAACCATTGCTCACTCCAGTTGAAATTGTTTTCGAGTAGGTGAAGTATCAGTGTAGAAATTGCGATGCCCAAACCCAGACCACTAAAGTGTATACCTAACTCGCTGCGATGATTGTGGCGCATTAGCCAGTTTAAAAGTAAGCCTGAGCCAATTAATAACCCAGCAGCGCTGCCGAGTCCTGCGAAAAATCTTAATACAGACCACAACAGCATATTCTCTGTAAAAGCCATTGCTGCAGTCGTGATAACAGCGAGGATCAAACCAATTCTGTAGATGGTATCTTTTAATTTGAGATCACTGATAGTGGTCGCTAAGAGTGCTCCTAAAAAATAGCCGATGTAATTATAGGTGGCTAACCAACCGCCGCTGACGTCATCTAACCATGTTTCACTCTGCATCACTACGAGCATGGGAGTGTATGCAAAGCGCGCGATACCAACGGTTAGGATGAGGCTACAGATCCCAGAAATAAGAACTTTTAAGCGACTAGTCTGTTGCGACACAATTTTAACTTCTCTATCAAGACTTGAGTAAATACAGACTAAGAACTACAAGATAACATAGAACAACCAGCCCGCTGCCTTGCCCATTCAGGGCGTTTTGCTGCGTACTGCTCTTTATCAATTTGTTCATCATAGGGATGACGGAAGAGCTCGAGTAAATCGTTCACCATAGAAAAATCTCCTTGATCCGCTTTATCGATAGCAAGCTGCGCCAGATAGTTTCTAAATACATACTTTGGATTGGTTGCATTCATCGTTGCACGGCGAACACTTTTTTTAGTCGTATTCTGACAGATTCTATTTCGATAAGATCGAATCCAGTCAGCAATTCTCTTTATAAAACCCTGCATAACTTGATCGGGCTCGTTGAGAATGTCTTCTTGGTAGTAAGCATCGAGAAAAGGTTTGATTAGATCCTCATTTGTGAATGTGTTGTTTTCAAGATCAGAACAATCAATATCAACAAGTTTACGGAAGAAGATAGTCATGTCAGTTTCGACAAGACTCAAGATCTGAAATAGCTCACTAAAAAGATTATTATCTGATTGAGGTTTATATTCATCGAGTCCTAATTTTTTAGTCATCATTGCGTGCCAGCCTTGATCAAAGCATTTTTCATATAATTTCAAAGCTTGTTGTAGAGGTTCAACATCTTCAATCAAAGGATAAATCGCATTCGCCAGTTGCCCTAAATTCCAATGTCCGATCTGTGGTTGATGACCATATCTATAGCGTTTATTGATGGCATCGGTGGTGTTTGGAGTCCAGTCCGCATTGAAGTCTTCAAGCCAGCCGTATGGCCCATAATCGATGGTTAGACCAAGAATGGACATATTATCGGTGTTCATCACGCCATGCACAAAACCTACACGTTGCCAGTGAACGATCATTTCAGCGGTTCGAATACAAACTTCTTCAAACCACTTTATATAGGTTTCTTTGTTAGGTTCACCGAGGTGTGGAAAGTCATTTTTGATGGTGAAATCGGTTAGTTGTTTGAGCTGCTCGAGTTCTCCGCGAGCAGCAAAAATCTGAAAATTCCCAAACCGAGTGAAGGAAGGCGCAACACGACAGACGACGGCCCCCAATTCTGCTTGTGGCCTACCATCGTAAAACATATCGCGGACGACATCTTCTCCAGTGAGAGTAAGACTTAGCGCACGCGTAGTAGGAACGCCCAAGTGAAACATCGCCTCACTACACAGGTATTCTCTAACCGAAGATCGCAGCACCGCTAAACCATCGGCAGTACGTGAATAGGGTGTTATGCCCGCACCTTTTAATTGTAAAGTCCAATGTTCTCCAGCAGAGTTTAGAACCTCTCCGAGATTGATCGCTCGCCCATCACCCAACTGTCCTGCCCAGTTACCGAATTGAAAGCCTCCATAACATTGCGCGTAGGACTGCATACCTTTTAACGAATCATTACCAGTAAAAATTTGTGAAAATTGATCTGATCGACAAGTTTCTTCATCTAGGTCTAGCAGAGTAGCAACTTCTTTTGAGTAACTGACAAGTTGTGGAGCCTTTACCGGCGTAGGTTTCACTTTGGAATAGAATGCCCCTTTCACTTGGCGAGGATAGTTTTCAGTAATGGGGTCTGCGGTAAGTTCGTTATAAAAACGATTATTGAAAGTGAGATTTTTCAGGGAGTTCTTATTCATAATTTTAGACATGTCTGATTACGTATCTAAAATAGTAGCATAGCGTGGAATCTATGTTTGAACACTACAATCACATGACCGAAATACTCGTTCGCAGAGAGTCATTAATTTAGAGAATATCTAGGCATAATGTTACATACTTACTCTGTAAACGAGACCACGGTATACTCAATTTCATACAAATTAAATCAATAACATATGCACTATAAAGCATGTTTTCAGAGCGATGCAATATGAAAAAAACACTAATGTGTACTGCGATAATTACAGGTTTACCAATGCTGATGGCAATGGCAGATGTTCAGGCTGCCGATTCTGCATTGATTGAATTACTAAAAGTTCTACATGAAGACGGTACTTTGTCAGATATAAAATACAAGGCAATTGTCCAGCTGGTTGAAGAAGAAAAGGCTGCTAAGGCCATAGAGAAAGCACCCGCTCAAATGAGTGTAGAGACTGCACAAGTAAAAATCGCCACAAAAGGTAAATTGGAAATTGCCTCACCGGATGATGAATTTAAAATGCGCATTGGTGGGCGAATAATGGTTGACGGTGCGGTTTACGATGATGACATCGCGGCATTAGGCAGTGGATCAGAAATGCGTCGAGCTCGTTTATTCGCGCAAGGTAGCTTATGGAAGGTTTGGAATTATAAACTGCAATACGACTTCACTGGAACGGGTAAAGCTGGGATCAATGATGCTTATATTCAATATTCAGGGCTGCCATCAAGTAGCATCAAAGTTGGGAATTTTAAAGAACCTTATAGCTTGCAAAACATGACCAGCTCAAAGTATATGACATTCATGGAGCGTGGACTCCCTCATCTTTTAACACCTGGACGTAGCATCGGTTTAGGTTATGGAGCGACGGGTAGCAACTGGACAATCAATGTTGGTTTATTTGCACAAGGTATCGATACAACGGCAGGCGAGAATGATCAGAGTTATGCGCTTACAGGCCGCGTGACTTACGTACCTATTTTTGTGAAAAATCAACAGGCGTTGCATTTCGGTGCAGGCTATTCTTATCGCAACCTTGATGATAAACAGACCTTACGATTTCGAGAAAGACCAGAGTCTCATATTACCAATGTACGTTTGATCGACACGGGTAATTTTGATGCAGATTCTTTGCAAAGATTTAATGTTGAAGCGCTTTGGATGCAAGGGCCATTTGCAGTGCAGGGCGAATACTCACGTGTGGATGTTGATCGAGTAATTGCGGGCAATTCTGATGTCGGTTTCGAAGGTTATTATATCGAAGGATCATGGTTCTTAACGGGTGAAAGTATTAACTACAATCCGAAGAAAGGTGCTCTAGGTAAGATCGCACCCAAAGGAATTTTGGGTAAAGGCGGTGTTGGTGCATGGCAGATTGCCACACGGTTTAGTCGTTTAAACTTAACGGATCAAGATATTAATGGTGGTGAAGAAGATAACATTGCGATCGGTTTAAACTGGTACCCAAATTCGAATCTGAAATTCATGGCTAACTATGTAAGAGTCTTAGATGTCGATGGTGGACCTAATGCTGGCGATGAACCTAGTGTGTTTAGTTTACGCGCTCAAGTCGAGTTTTAATAAAGAGAAGTAACATGAAAAGGTTCTTGAAAAAAAATCTATTTAAACAAGCACATTATTTATTAGTAATCACAGCACTGACGTTTGGCATTTCAAACTCATGGGCTGCAGAACACTTACGCCTTGCGACCACAACGAGTACAGAGAACTCTGGTTTATTAGCAGTATTAAATCCAGTGTTTGAGGAAAAATATAATACAAAAATAGATGTTATTGCTGTCGGAACGGGTAAAGCCATTCGACTCGCAGAAAATGGTGATGTTGATATTATTTTAGTTCATGCACCGGATGCTGAAAAGAGGTTTGTAGATGCAGGTTATGGTATTGATCGACAGCCTGTGATGCATAATGATTTTGTTGTGCTTGGCCCTAAGGCTGATCCTGCGGATATTGCATCAGTCGTTCGCGTAACGGATGTCATGAAAAAAATTGCCTCTTCAAGATCAACTTATATATCTCGAGGTGATGATTCTGGAACCCACAAAAAAGAAAAGTTAATATGGAAAATGGCCGGTATTGAACCAGCCGGCGGATGGTATCTAGCTGTTGGGCAAGGTATGGGGGCGGTGCTAAAAATCGCTAATGATAAGCAGGCTTACACATTAACCGATCGAGGTAGCTGGTTGGCGTATCAAGATAAGTTAGATCTTGTCATTGTTAGTGAAGGTGATGAGGTTTTGTTTAACCCTTACCACGTGATCGCTGTAAACCCTAAACGACATGCCCACGTCAAATATAAACTAGCCATGGACTATATAAAATTTATAACGGGTGAAAAAGGTCAGGGCATCATTAAAAATTTCAAGATTAAAAGCGAGTTGTTGTTTCACCCAGATGCTTTAATCGAAAAAATGGCAAATTAGTTTTTGCAGTTTTTCATTTAGGTTTTACGACTCTGATATGTTTTGAACAGAGCCGTAAATTTGAGAGAGCAATATTTATTCGTCGATATAAGGGTTTCGGGTTCCTTGAATGATCTGAATAATATTATTTCGACGTTTCTCTTCGGCATCAGAAGGATCGGCTTTATGCCAATCTAACATTAGATTTTTTTGACGTTTAAATAACTCAATACCATGTTTATCGCTCATGTATAAAACTGCACGAGCAATATCTCCACGGACTCTTTCTCTAGGTTCTGCACGATGTGATTTTCGATCAAGCTCAAAGTCACATTTGCCATATCTTCGTTTTTCACCCTTAACAATCCCAAATGCGTAGCTACTACGGTCACGATTGATTTTTTCATTAGCAGGATAAAGATTGTGTAGATCGGCTTCGATCAAATTAAACCGCGTGCTGTTTCGACGGCAAGTCTTTCGGTCGCCACACTTTAGTTCACGCATGACCCAACCCATAGGAAGAACATGTTCGACATTGATATTTCTAGGGTGGCGAGATCCAAAATTTTGTCCGCAGTAAAGTGTTTTGCCTCCGTGTGGATAGACTTCAGACCAAAACAGTTTTTTTGCCTCATAATAGTTCTCAATAGGTCGTTCGGCATTGCAGCCAGAAGAGAGTAAAAACAAGCAAGTAAAAAATACGGTTCTATATATCATTATGAGCTCCTTAAAAGTGGGGCTAGTTTGGCCGAAAATAATGGTTGACCTTAATAAATGTTTATAAAAATAAGAATAACTCATGATTGTGCTCGATGGTGATCAAATTACAAGGCCTAATTTGATCAAAGGAAGCTTGATCTAGATCAATAGTTCCATTTCATTTAAGGCATAGATTCTATTAGTAAGCACTTATAAATAGAGGTGATAGTAATGGAATTGTGGATGAATCTTCTTTTTGGGAACCCTATTGGTCTTTTGTCGATGATTGTACTCTTCGCAACATTGGGGGTATTTATTTTTATTATTCGGATGTATATCGTGAAGTCGGCTGAAAAGCCTCAAGGTAAAGTTGGAACTAAATATACTGAAATCGACTTAGACAGTAAGCTTTAGTAAAAACGACCGGCTTTCACCATACGCTTTTGCCAGTAAGGTGAATTTAAATCCGAAAATGAAACGCTTTTTCCAGAGGTAGGGGCATGGATAAATCGCCCTTGTCCCGCATAAATACCCACATGGGAAATCTTGCGCCAGCTTAAGCGAAAGAAGATAACGTCGCCAGGTTTAAGTTCTGAATGAGAGACTGACTGGGCGGCACTATATTGAGCGGCGGCTGTTCGTGGTACGTTTATGCCTGCGTTTAAATGTGCAAATTGTACGAGTCCACTGCAATCAAACCCTGAAGGGTCTTGCCCACCATATCGATAAGGTACACCAAGGTAACTCTGAGCGATATTGAAGATTTCAGCCCCTTTACCACTGCGCAGGCTAGGAATAGTTGTGTTTGAAGTGGCTTGGCCAGAGTCCGTTCTACCATCTATGATAGGCGCATTCCTTGTTGGAGCGCTAGAGCAACCTGAGAAGATGCTTATCGCAAGAACTATGAGTGTTAGTCGCTTCAAGTTTATCATCAGAACGTGAATGAAATACTGATTGAGCCGAAGTTATGACTGTCCTTTTGCTCAGCGAATTCACGAGTTCTAAAGACCTGAGCATATGAAACCTTAATACCTTCATATATCGCACTTGCGCCAAGAATAAGATCACCTACGAGATAGTTTTTTTCAACATTATGACTATCGGAAAAAGTATTTCCATCTAAGAAAATATCACGTAAGACAAGCCGACCTGTGACAGCAGCAAATGCATGAACACTAAAATTTTGGCGCTTAGATAAGCGCGGATCACTACTGTCGATAGGGGCATTGGTATCGCCACCAGGGCGGATCAACGAGGTGCCGAAGTCTGCCGGAATATTCCAACCAATACGTGCTTCAGCGCCTAAATTACCATAGGTGTAAACGGTTCCAATGGCTCCACCGGCATGAGCAATCACGTCATACCCCCAGCGTTCATGGAAGTTTTTTGGACGAAAGCGACGTTTTTGTTCGTAAATAACAGCAAAGGCTGGCTCATTATCTAATTGATTATCCCAACCTTTTGCAGTCAAAATATCACGCACTTTATGGACAAAGTTCTGTGTATCTTCAGCCAATGAGTAAGGCCCCACTATGCCGATTTGAAGCTCTAATGAGTCAAGCCTTTTTTTCGTTTTTGTGTGGAAGCCCGTACCGAAATATAACCAGCCACCATACGGTCGATCGGTTGAAATAAGATCGGTTTCTTGGATGTTCTGAGGAGTAAAAATTTTCTGACCAAGGGAAAAGTTAATATTACGCTGCAAATTATCATTACCGATCTCATCATTCACAAAAGGTAAGTTATTGGCCCACCAGACGGTCCAAGGCCGAAATCTATCAGTATCTCTGAACTCGGTTAAATCGGAGGAAACAAGACTTAATTTGATACCATTGGTATAGTTCTGATCAGTGTCTCCAAATAGATCGTTTTCGAACTGAAGGCTGAATGTCCAAGAACTGTTCTCGGAATCTACATCCTCTGCGCTAACCCTAGCTGAAACGAGAAATAGAAGGATGACAAAAATATGACGCATTTATACTAAAAATTCCTTATTAAACAATATATTTGCTATTAAAGTTATAGTAAAAACTAAAAAATATCAACGCAGTTTATTAGCTAAAGTGTAAATTATGAAAAAAACTGAAATGCCCGATCCTGAACAAGCACTTCCCGGTAGACAAGAAAAGATGCCCGTTCCCGATACTCATTTTGTCAATGGGCATGAGTTAGCAGTTCCTTTACCAGATAAGTTTGAACAAGCTATGTTTGGTTTAGGCTGTTTTTGGGGTGTCGAGCGTAAATTCTGGGAACTAACGGGCATTTATTCTACTGCTGTAGGGTATGCAGGAGGGTTCACGCTCAATCCTACTTATGAGGAGCTTTGTACAGGAATGACAGGGCATACAGAAGTTGTTTATCTGGTGTTTGAGCCAAAACTGATTAGTTATGAGCGGCTACTAAAAATATTCTGGGAATCACATGATCCCACTCAAGGAATGCAACAAGGGAATGATGTTGGAACGCAATATCGATCAGCGATTTATGCTTATAATGATGAACAATCTGAGTTAGCTATTAATTCCTTAAAGCATTTCCAGCAAAGGTTGACTGTGGCAGGTAAAGGCATGATTACAACGGAAGTCGGTAGTGCTCCGGAGTTTTATTATGCTGAGCCAGAACATCAACAATATCTGGCTAAAAACCCAAATGGATATTGTGGACTTGCAGGTTTGGGTGTGAGTTACGTCGAGTGAGATGTTTTTTAGGAAGGTGATACAGCTTCCTGATCCCGCGGTTCTTGATTATAACTATTTACCCAAATGGAAAAGTCAGATGTCGATAAAGGTTTGCTAATGTAATAGCCTTGAATTTCATCACAGCCCAGCTCATTTAAAAGGGTTAACGTTGCTTGATCTTCTACTCCCTCAGCTGTAACCCTAAGACCCATGTTATGTCCTAGATCAATCGTTGATTTTACGATGACGGTATCGTTTTCGTTATCAAGCATGTTCATGACGAATGATTTATCAATTTTCAACTCATGCACGGGTAACTCACGTAGTTTAGCCAATGAGGAAAAGTCAGTACCATAATCATCAATGGACAAGTTTATTCCGGCATCTTTTAGCTCATTGAGTAGTTGCAGGGCTAAATCAGTGTCTCGTAATACGGTACTTTCTGTGATCTCCAACACCAATTGAGAGGGGTGGACTTGGTGTTCGTTGAGCAGGCTCAGAATGTATTCTGGGAGTGCTTTATCTAGTAAGTCGATAGCTGATAAGTTGACACTCATCTTTATTTTTATATTTTGGCCATTCCAACTTCTACATTGTTTAATAGCCTTTTTTAGCACCCAGTAAGTTATTAGGCTGATATTTCCTGAGCGTTCTGCAATGGGGATAAACTCATCTGGAGGCATAAAACCAAGCTCAGGATGAACCCATCTGATTAAAGCTTCGACACCGAACAGCTTATTATTCTTAGCATCAACTTTTGGCTGATAGTGCAGTATCAGCTGCTCTGACTCTACCGCTTTACGGAGATCTCGGATGATTGATAGTTGTCTTATGTGACAGTGATCACTACTACTGTCAAAGACAGCTACTTCAGAGAAGCTTTGTTTAGCTTGATCCATTGCGAGATGGGCTTGTCTTAACAGATCAACTGCATCACTCCCATTTCCTGGGTATGAGACGATACCAGAGCAGACAGATAAAGTGATAGAGGTAGCATCTATCTCGATTGATTCAGATAGTCGCTTAATTAAAGCGGAAGTATAGTGAGCGGCAGAGACGTCATTTGAGTCTTCTAATAAAATGAGAAACTTATCACTATTGATTCGAGCAATAGAGTCTGAATCTCGAACGTGATTCAGAATTCGTTTTGCAACCTCTTTTATTACAGCATCACCATGCGCATGCCCGAAGGCATTGTTTATGTCTTCAAAGTACTTCAAATTGAGTAAAATTAGCGAGAATTTTGAATACACCCGATTGGTTTGACTGATCGCAGATGTGACTCGATCAGTCATCAAAACGGAGTTTGCGAATCCTGTTAAATAATCATAGTGTGCATGCTTTAGTATCCGTTCTTCGCGTTTAGTAATACCCACTTGCATGTGATTGAAGGTTTCTGCGAGCTGACCAATTTCATCAGTACTATTGATGATTATTCCTGTTTTAAAATCACCTTTAGCAATACGGCTAGCAGCTAATGATAGTTCTTTGATTGGCCTCGCAATTTTTTTGCATGAGAATATATACGCTGTTATGGCAACTGCGAAGATAATCGCGACTAGAATGAATAAAAGATTTGCCGCAATCGACATTTTATTGATAATACTATCTGAGTTTTTTTGTGCAGAAATCGCTAATGTTTCGGTTAAATGGTCAATTTGTTTGAGCATAGCATCTGATGTAGTAGACAAGTCGACAAGATGCTTTCGAGCGACGTCCCAATTTACAGGCTTTAAGGTCATCGTTTTATGAATGTCTGCTAGATGTATCGCGAACGTATTAAAATACTGATTCAGAATCGTATTGTCGCTCGAAATTTGTTCTAGCTCACGACGAATAGCCTCCGTTTTCATTGTCGACTGTGCGTTATATTCACTGCTGGACATGGTATATCCGTATAATGAGTAGGCATTAAGTTCAAGTTGCTTTAGGTCACTAGAAATACTACGAATAGTTCCAAGCTTAGGTAGTGTCTGTTGAACAAATGTTCTAACTTTATTTTCAACCTCATTATTAGTGCTGATCAATGGAAAAGATGTTATCAAGGTTGTTGTTAAAATTGCTGCATAGCCCAAGAACATTTTATTACTGATCGAGCTTAACCATTTTTTCATGTGAAAATTACCATACCCGTAAGGCTTTTTATCGAATATTATATTCGACTATATTTTTCCTCCATAGCGGCATTTCACAAGAAATCTTTAGTATTTTAAAGTCAATGATATTACTCAAACAGCTTTTTTAGTCGTGAGAGGTTAGCGAGGAAACTATAGAGGGTAGGTTAAATACGATAAGCAGCTTGCAATAAACACGTCGGCTTATTGCAAGCTTGTATGGATATAAAATTAGTCCTCAGCCCAAAGCTTTTTCCACCAAGGTGTTGCAACTTCAGGATTAACCGGTTCAACGGGTTTCAGTCCAGGGATCTCTTTACGAATATCATTAATGTCCCACTCTGTAAGATGAGCTAGATTTTTGATCTCTTGTTGCTGACGTTTCGGCAATGCGCTTGTTAGATATTCTTTTGCCTGAGGGCATTTCTCCTCGCCGTTCCAAGGGTGGCGGATCACGTAACGACCTTGAAAGTTTTCTCTATCCCCGGTTTGTTGAAAGACTAAATCTTCTGGAAAATTTGCCTTGTCATAGCGCACATGCAAGCGCGTGATAAACACATCTTTAGCCTGCGGCATAACACGTCCCTGCGTAGGTTTAGATGTCGTAGGCTGGTTATTGTTTAACCAAAAAACACCCAGCTCTTTAAGCTCTTTATCGGATAGCGGATCCGCTGCACAAGGGTCACACCAGTTCATATCCCAAGCATACTCAAGAAAGACCGCACGATTATTTTCTTTTTTAACCTGGCTCCGAAACATGTCCATATAAAAGTTTCCAAAGTCATCTTTTATATAAGGCGGAAGCTCAATTCCTGTCGGCATTTTAACCGTACGATAATTAGTGGTTTCAACACGACCTTTTTTCGTTAGCGTATAAACATAAAGCTCCTGAGCACCATCAGCATTCAACATGCCCAATCGGAGTGGAAGCATAAATTTAGGACTTTCAAATGCCACTTGTAGCGGGCGTAAATTCGCAAACCCCAACTTCGCCTGTTCTTTTAAATTTACCTTCGCAACAAAAAATTTCATGCCCTGTTTTAAATAACTATTCACCACAGGCTCCGCACCTTTAGGGAGCTTATAATCATTTTGTTTTAGCCAAGTTACCAATCCATCACTTTGTTTGGCTGACAAGATCAGAATGTCATATTCACCGACTGTATATGAAGCCTCGATGGTGACACCAAGATTCTTAGCTTTACTTTTAAACTCAGCATCAGCCATAGGCGAAGCGGACATTTCCATTACTTCCATTCTACGCAAAACCATACAAGGATCTTCATCAAAATATTCCACCAAGCGTGGTGCAGAATAAGCATCAAGATGATCAAGAATCGCATTCTCTGTCACATGAATTTGCTCGCGCTCTAACAAGGAAGGAACAGGAATGACCATCGCAAAGTCAGAAACATCGCCTTTAAAATCATTGCTCATGGTCAACACGGTTCTGTCACCATCACGCACCATCGCAACCTGTGAAGCCTCGTTGAATAACTTACTATCGGCCTTCGCAACATAAAATCCGCAAAAAGCATGACTGACCGCCGGCAGAAGAACTAAACTGGCAAGACTAAGTAGCGATATTATTTTTTTCATAATGAACTCCTTGATTATGAATAGGTAAAGAGCGTGGACTGGGACTCGGTGCACGCCATTGGAATTTTTCATCGGGTAAAAAACGATCGATGAAAGGGGTTATTAAACAGCAAGCGACTAATGAATAAAGCAAGCCATTCGGTTGATAAAGCACAAACTGAACAAAGCCTGCACCGAATGACACCAGTGCAGAAAAAAGGATTCTTCCAGAACGAGAGTTCGGTGTCGTCATTGGATCTGAAATCATAAAAAAGGCAAAAATCAACAAGGCTCCACTTTGTAATTGATGTACTGGAATAGTCAGCGGATCACCTAACCACAACGCCCGACCAAATAACAAGGTCGCGTAAAAGAATAAAAAGGCCAGCGTTATATCAGAACGACGCGAACGGTTGATCACAACCATACCCAAACAAGCGATAGACAAAAGAAAAAAAAGCTCACGGCCCCACTGCCCAGAAGACACCCAAGCCGAATCGAAACATACGATCAAAACCACCAGAGAAAAATTAGTCGGATTAAAAATATGTTTGTTTTTCCAACGAATAACAAATTTACTCGCAATAGCAATGAACGCTGCAAGTGCTGCGATCAAAAGTGTTTCGGTTCGTAATAACAAACACAAAGACAAGCTAGAGATCAGCGCACTGCGCGGATCAAACTTAGGCAGCTTTAAAGCCCGCGTAAAACCAAACTGAGTAAGCTGCGCCGTAAAAAGAATGACCGCAGCGGTAGCCGCTCGCACCTCAAAGTCCAAAACAAACAAGCCATAAGCTAATAGAAAACTTAAGATAGCGATTTGATAATACCGTGGGTCACTACGCATGGTTTGCACCTATAAAAACGAATTACAGACATTAAACGTGGATAATATAGGAAAGGGGTTAAATGGGAGGTTAATGTTTTTAACTTACGCGAAAAAAGGGTCACGCGAAAAAAGGGTCAGGTCTTGTTATTTGCCTTCAAGATCCGACTCACTCGTGAATAGTGTAA
>OJDV01000093.1_pt1 | contig 51267 bp, 51 predicted proteins | sample 1592911 | NCBI WGS metagenome assembly OJDV01 (sample SAMN05416860, study PRJEB24817) | seawater metagenome | isolation source: Sea water | place: Canada:Atlantic | collected 2013-11 | reverse complement strand
CATTACGACAGTGGTGCTATCACGGACATCCGGAAACTGGACGGTCTGCGCATTTGGAATGGCCCGCCACGCGGCGCCGCGCTGACATCCGGTCGCGCTGCCGTTCAGCTGCTCTCTGGTCTGAAAGAGGGCGAAGGGTACGAAGGTATTCAATCACCTTGGCCTGACACAGTGTCCAGCATCACAGGTGGTGGTGCCGATGGATGGACGATCCCCGAAGGCCTGCCCTCCGGACGCCAGATTGCCATTTCCGCCGCTGGTGCAACCACGATTTACGATATGCCGTCGGATCTGCTGAACAGTGAACTGGGTCAGCAGATCATGAACGCGCCCGGACACGCCGTCTACTCGGTACCCGTTGAAGAGTACCGAGCCGCATATGCAGGCAATGATATCACCGTCGTCACTGATGATGATACGTTCGACAGCTTTGCCACAGCCTTTGCACAAATTGTCCCATCCTCGATGGATGACGAGCTGGCATATCAGATCACGAAAGCCTTCCTTGAGGGGCAGGAGCGTTTTGAAAAAGGCTCGCCGCGCGGCCCATACCTCTTCCTGAGCTTTGGCGACATCGACGGGACCAGCCAAGGCGCCTGTGGTGCTGTTCAGATGTTGATGCACCCTGGTGCGATCCGCGCCTATGAAGAAGCTGGTCACACAATCGCAGATTGCGTGCGACCCTGAGGTACACACGGGGGCGGCAAAGCGGCCCCCGATTGCTCTCCACCGGAATGTGAAAGAGACAAGACATGGAAACGGCTTTGCCTTTAGGCAGACGCGTCGCGCTGGCGCTTGCTTTCATCCTTGTGATTGTTGGCATGCTGAATACCATGCCAGAAATCACAGGGCTGCAAGACTGGATGCGCGAGGCCACCGGGCTGCGCTATTTCCGTGTCTCCGGCTTTCCGACTGAATACCTGTACCCCCCTCTGTTTGTATTGATGATGGTGATCGTCACGCTGGACGCCAGCGTGTTTCGGGCGTGGCGCACAGAGAGGCCCCAGCGTGCTTGGCTCGGGGCCTGTCTGGACGCAGGTCTGATCCTAGCGGCGGTTTTGGGAGCGCTCGGGTTCCTCGTCGAAATCGACTCAATTTGCCTCATCGATCAAATCACAGGCGAGCGCGCACGGCTGATCCAAGATGCCGCCGAACGCTCTGCGGGCGTGATACCTGGAATGACCTTTGAAGCCGAAGTACCCGCCTGTCAGGCGCGGTTCGGGGTCTGGATCATTCCGCTACTGTTCACAATCATCACGCTGTTTTTTCTCTATAACATCCGCGTTTGGGGACTGCCCCTTGTGGCGGTCGCGAGCGTTGTTGTCCTTTACACAGTATCCACCGCGCTAATTTGGGTTTTCGATCTGAGCGACAATAACTTTCTGCTGACAAAACTTGGGGCGGAAGGGGGCGACCCGCTTGCCGCAGCGGTTCAGAAGGCAACGAACGTCTTTATCACACCAGATGGTTTCATGGGCCGCTTCATGGACATCATCGTTAATCAGGTTTTCCCTTATGTCATTCTCGGCGCCCTTTTTGGCACATCCGCAGGCGGCACATCACTGATTAAACTGGCTGTGCGACTGACCCGCAACCTTCGCGGCGGTCCGGCCCACGCAGCAATTGTCTCTTCGGCAATGTTTGGCACGATCACGGGCGGCCCTGTGACCAATGTCTTGTCGACGGGGCGTTTGACGATCCCGATGATGCGGCGCAACGGGTTTTCGCCACAGTTCGCAGGAGGGGTCGAGGCAGCGGCGTCGTCAGGAGGACAGATCATGCCCCCAGTCATGGGGGTCGCAGCCTTTGTTTTGGTCGCCATAACGGCAGTGCCGTATACCAAGGTGATCACGGCAGCGTTCATTCCGGCGATGGCATTCTTCTTTTCGATCTTTCTGGCCGTCGTATTCCAAGCGCGCCGTGAGAAGGTACAGGCCATGCGCACGATTCCGGACGATCTGGTGATGGAGCGGCAGGACTGGCTCAACCTCGTCATCATTGGTCTGCCGATATTGACCATTCTGCTACTATTGCTGGGCAACAAAGACGCTTTTGCACAAAGCAGCTTGGCCAGCGCCTTGCCCGATGGCGTTGCGCAAACGATCACCAACTCGACAGGCGATGCGATTTCTGCGGGATGGTGGGCCGTGATTGTGCTGGTGCCACTCCTGTTCCTCGACCCTGAAACGCGTGCGAAACCATCCAAAGTTATTGCTGCTCTCGGAGAGGGCGGGGTGCTGGTTTCGCGGTTGTTTCTCCTCTTGTTTGCTGTCTCTATCATTTCGGCATTCTTGAACGAAAGCGGGCTAACGGGTGAGTTGACCCGCTCTGTCACGGCTTGGCTGGAAACGGCCCAGACACTGCGGATCGCGGGCTATGAGATTGCTATCGTCGGCGGAGTCTATCTGATGCTGGCGCTGACCTGTGCGATGTTTTGTGCGATCCTATTAGGCATGGGCATGCCAACGGTCCCCGCCTATGTGAATGTAGCGCTGTTGCTGGGACCGCTTTTGGCCAATCTCGGGGTCAGCTTTTTCACAGCGAATATGTTTGTGTTCTACTTTGCAGTGGCCTCCGCGATTACGCCCCCCGTCGCTATCGCAGCCTTTGCCGCAGCCTCGATAACGCAGACAGAACCGATGCGCACCAGCATCGCAGCCGTTCGTGTCGGTATCGTCATGTTCACAATTCCCTTCGTATTTGCGTGGTACCCCGAATTGTTGCTGATCGAAGAAGCCGTGACTATCACCAGTGAAACCGGCCGTCGCGAATTGATTGAAGGCTATACGGGCCAGATCGACTGGCCAGGATTGGCGGCTGTCTGCCTTCGCTTGGTCCTTGCGCTGTATCTAGTCGCATCCGCACTTGCGCGCTTTGACTTTGGACCGATCGGGCGTGTGGAAGTGAGCGTTCGTCTACTTGTTGCTGTAATGGTCCTATGGAAAACGGCGACTGTCATGGGACTCGGCATCGCAGCAGCCGCGATCATCCTTGTTGGACATGCGCTGTACCAGCGTAGCAAGCGGCCCAATCAGACTTCAGGCACCATATAGTAGCAAACTCCGAAATACGTATTTTCTTATATTGCTTTAGAACATCATTGCATCTGCACGGTGTCTTCAGGACGAGAGCGCCCAGCACAAGATAACCGATCCCGATTTCGGTTTGGAGCCGTGGTCCCACTCCACTACCGCTCCGCACTACTTGTTCTTTAACGGCCATAGGTCGAATACAACTGTCCGCCGGTTCTTGATACATTACTGTTGAGCCACGATCTATCTGGGCTTGTAACTGAAAAACTCACGGGGCTAAGCGGATTATTTGAGCTGAATCCCTATGCATTACACGGTTGATCAAGCGCCACCATCAAGCCTTCTAATTATATGAACGCCGCATGCACTGTCGGCTATGCGTGGTTTTGGCTTCACTCAGGCCAACAAAAAAGCGCCCCCGAGGAGCGCTTTGATGTTTCGCAATAATGTAGCCGCGCTTAGCGGCCCCATGAGCGGACGATGCCGCAATCCATATGGACGAAGTTTGAACCCGAGTAGCGACCAACGCCGCCACCACGACATGCGGCTGCGGCTTTTGCAACCTGATGCACAGAACGCGAGTTCAAACGAAGATCAGCGGCCTGACCACGCATGTGCAGGGAGTTCTTGGCCACACCACGTGAGCGTGAGCGCAGCATCGCATTCGTTTTCGGGCTGCGGTAACCGGAGAGCAGCATATAAGGCTCATCCACATCCATCAGATTGTGGGCTGCAGCCATAATGTCGACTGTGCGCAAATCCATTTTGTAGGTGTCATTGGTCCGCCAGTCGCGCATGAAGTAATTCACTTCGCGCACCGCGTCCTTGATGTACTTGCCTTCGATCCAGTAGATCATGTCGATCCGCTCACCCGTGCGCCCAGAGTACATTTTGATCCGACGGATATCACCGCCGCCGCGCAGAAATCCTGCAGCGTTGGAATATGTGGGGGCCGCTGTGACAACGGTCGCTGCGAAAGCGCCAAGAAGTCCGCGGCGCGTCATGCCTGATGTCGTTTGTACTGTCATCGTCTTTGTCCCGTTTCTTACCCGAGTGTGGGCGTGCCTATGGAGTCTGCCAAATGCCTGCGATGTTACGCAGATCTTGTTTTTGTCATCTCCCCAGATGCGCCTCATCTATCGCATAGAGGAATTACGGAACCAAGAGATGAATTACGGTATCACATTATCATTCAATTTTTCGGCAACTTCTTGCGCATTTTAGCGCGCTGTCGCGCCGTCACAAAACCGGGCGGTGCCATTTCCGCATCAATCTAAGGCGGATAGCCTATTTGTCAGCTTTGTGAATGGACTTGGGACAGAAATCTGAGAAAACTGATTTCACAAAGAAAATAAGATTCCACGGGGACTTTTCATGCTGTCGAGACTGCCATCCTTCAAGCCTTCATTCGCTCCTGCCAAATCCGTTGCTCTCGCGCTGGCGCTTGGTGCCTTCCTCGCCGTGCCGCCGCAACAGGCAGGCGCGCAGGTAACCGCATTCAAGCAAGCCGTTGCCGAGACAGGATCACGCGATGCGGATATCGCCAAATTCTACCGTGCGCAGAATTTTGAAGGTGTTTGGACAGGATCGGACGAGATCCATCAGGCGCGCCGCGCCGCCTTGCTTGATGCCCTGCGCCGTGCGGGGGATCACGGGTTGCCCGTTGCGCGCTATGACGCGGATGCACTCGAGCGGCAGATGAAAAACGCGCGATCCGCCCGTGATCTTGGCATGATCGAGGTCGAGATGACGCGGATGTTCTTGCAATATGCCCGCGACATCCAAAGCGGGGCGTTGGTGCCAAGCAAAGTGGTGAGCGCGATCAAGCGTGAGGTTGAATATACCGACCGTGCCGAACTGATCTCGGGCTTTTTGTCTGCACAGCCAGCCGCCTATCTGCGTAGCCTCGCGCCGCGCACGATTGAGTACAACGCCCTGATGAAGCAAAAAATGCTGCTACAGGAGCTGTCCACGCGCGGTGGCTGGGGCCCTACGGTCAGCGCGACCTCGCTGAAGCCTGGAGCCACTGGCCCTGCGGTTTTGCAATTGCGCAACCGTCTCATGACCATGGGATACCTCGCACGCTCGAACGCCAAGACCTATGACGCGGCCATGAAAGATGCCGTTGAAGCCTTCCAGAAAGCCCACGGGCTTGAGGCGGATGGCGTTGCAGGCACCGGCACAATCAAGGAGATCAACAAGGGCATCGAGACGCGCCTCAAATCCCTTCTGGTGGCGATGGAGCGGGAACGTTGGCTCAACAAGAAGCGCGGCTACCGCCATATCCTTGTGAACATTCCCGACTTTACCGCCAAGATCATCGATGACGGGCGCGTGACATTCGAGACGCGTTCGGTTGTCGGGGCCAATAAAGAAGACCGCCCGACGCCGGAATTCTCGGATGTGATGGACCATATGGTCATTAACCCAAGCTGGTATGTTCCGCGCTCTATCATTGTGAATGAATACCTGCCGGCGCTGCGCAACAATCCGAATGCCGTGCGTCACATCCAGATTACGGACCGCCGTGGCCGTGTGGTTAACCGCTCGTCTGCGAATTTCGCCAAGTACACAGCGCGAAACTTCCCCTATTCCATGCGCCAACCTCCCAGCAGCCGCAACGCACTTGGGCTGGTAAAATTCATGTTCCCGAACAAATACAACATCTATCTGCATGATACGCCTGCAAAAAACCTGTTCAGCCGAGAAGTGCGCGCCTATAGCCACGGCTGTATCCGCCTGAATGATCCCTTCGATTTCGGATACGCGCTCTTGGCCAAGCAGGAGGCTGATCCAAAAGGGTTTTTCCAGTCGCAACTGCGCACAGGGCGCGAGAGCCGCGTAAACCTCAAGGATCCTGTGCCTGTACACATTATCTACCGCACCGCATACACCGATGCGCGCGGCAACCTGAACTTTCGTCGCGACATCTATGGCCGCGATGCGCGCATCTGGAATGCACTTCAAAAGGCAGGGGTGGAACTTGGTCAGGTTCAGGGTTAGGTCTGCACGCAACCCCAGCGGAGCGTGACATGACCCATACAGTTGAAGAGATTGCAGTGGCGTTAGGGGCGAAAGCCTTTGGCGCCACTGATATTTTGATCGCGCACGCGGCCGAACCCGCAATGGCGGGGCGCGATGATCTTGCCTTGGCGATGAACCCGAAATACGCCGACAGCCTTGCGCAGGGCAGCGCCCGCGTCGCGATGCTTTGGGAAGGTGCGGATTGGGAAGCCCTCGGGCTCGAGGCAGCGATCATCGCACCGCGCCCACGCTATGCCATGTCTGGCCTAACCAAAATGCTCGATGCGGGGCAGGGGTTCGAGGCGGGCATTCACCCAACCGCGTTTATCGATCCGACAGCGGAATTAGGTGAGGGCGTGAGCGTTGGCCCGCTTGCCGTAATCTCTAAAGGGGCCAAGATCGGCGCAGGCAGCGTTATCGGTCCGCAGTGTTTCGTCGGCTGGGATGCCCGCATCGGGGAAGACGCATATCTGCGCGAAGCCGTCAGCATCGGCGCCCGTGTCACCATTGGTGCGCGCTTTATCGCACAGCCCGGAGCACGTATCGGCGGCGACGGCTTTTCTTTTGTCACGGCAGAGCCTTCGAGCGTCGAGAGCGTGCGCAAAACCTTGGGCGATCAGGGTGAAGCAAAGGCCCAAGACTGGACCCGCATCCACAGCCTGGGCGCGGTGACGATCGGAGATGACGTAGAGATCGGCATGGGTGCCACTATTGATTGCGGCACCATCCGCGACACGGTGATTGGCGATGGCACCAAACTCGATAATCAAGTGCACCTTGGCCATAACGTGGTGATTGGCCGTAATTCCCTCATCTGCGGACAAGTGGGCATTGCTGGTTCGGCCACCATCGGGGACAACGTGGTTCTTGCAGGGCAATGCGGCGTGAATGACAACATCTTTGTTGGCGACGGCGTCATTGCAGGCGGCGGGACAAAGCTGATGTCGAATGTGCCAGCAGGGCGCACGATGCTGGGCTATCCCGCCACCCAGATGGACAAGCAGGTCGAAGGCTACAAAGCGCTGCGCCGTCTGCCACGTCTAATGCGCGACGTCGCGGAATTGAAAAACGCGGTTTTCAAAGGCGGGAAGGATACCTAAATCCACCCGTGACAGACCGCTACAAGGATCCATTTGCATGAGTGTCAAAGATCAAGTCATCGCTATCATTGCTGAACAAGCCTTGCTTGAACCGCAAGACGTGGAAATGGACAGCACACTGGAGAGCCTTGGCATTGATAGCATGGGCGTGGTCGAGAGCATATTCGCCATCGAAGAGGCCTTTGATATCACCGTGCCGTTCAATGCCAACGCGCCACAGGAAAGTGATTTCGACATCACCTCGGTCGCGAGCATTATCAAAGGCATAGAGCGTCTGAAGGCGGAGCAGTCGGCCTGATGAAACGCGTGGTGATCACAGGGGCTGGCACAATCAATCCGCTCGGCCACAGCGTGAACGCCACCTATACCGCGATGCGCGAAGGCGTCTGCGGGATTGGCCCGCTCGCGATCCGCGACGTCGAGCGTTTGCAGATCCAGATCGGCGGGCAGGTAAAAGGGTTCGAGGCCGAAGGCCGCTACAACCGCCAGCAAATCTCGCTTTATGATCGCTTCACTCAGTTCACGCTGGCAGCGGCACGCGAAGCGATTGAACAATCAGGCCTCGAGTTCACGGGTGAGACTGCCGCGCGGTCCGGAGTCGTGCTGGGCACGGCGGGCGGCGGGGTCAGCACTTGGGATGACAACTACCGCGCCGTCTATGAAGAGGGCAAGAACCGCGTGCACCCGTTTGTGGTGCCAAAGCTGATGAACAATGCCGCAGCCTCCCATGTGAGCATGGAATGGAACCTCAAAGGGCCGTCTTTCACCGTCTCGACCGCTTGCGCCTCGAGCAACCACGCAATGGCACAGGCGTTCATGATGATCCGCTCCGGCATGGCGCCTGCGATGGTCACGGGAGGATCGGAATCAATGCTGTGTTTTGGCGGCGTAAAGGCATGGGAAGGGCTTCGCGTGATGTCCAAAGATGCCTGCCGCCCGTTCTCTGCCAATCGCAACGGGATGGTGCAGGGCGAGGGGGCTGGTATCTTCGTATTCGAGGAGCTTGAGCATGCCCGCGCACGCGGTGCCGATATCCTGTGCGAAGTGGCAGGGTTCGCCATGTCATCCGATGCCTCCGATATCGTAATGCCCTCAAAAAACGGTGCTGCACGTGCTATGGCAGGCGCACTCAAGGATGCGGGGCTGAATGCGTCGGACGTTGGATATATCAACGCCCATGGCACAGGCACCGCGGCCAATGACAAAACGGAATGCGCGGCTGTTGCAGATGTTTTTGGCGCTCATGCGGACCGCTTGATGATCAGCTCGACCAAATCGATGCATGGTCATTTGATCGGCGGCACGGGAGCTGTTGAATTGCTGGCCTGCATTATGGCACTGCGCGACGGCGTGATCGCACCGACCATCGGCTATGAAGAACCGGACCCCGAATGCGCGCTGGATGTGGTCCCGAACGAGGCGCGGGAGGTGTCAGTCGATGTTGCTCTCAGCAATGCTTTTGCCTTTGGCGGCATGAATGCCGTGATTGCGCTACGCAACCTCTAGACACAAAAGCGCCGCCCCGAAGAGCGGCGCCTCAAGTCTTTCAAACTCTGATCGCTTACTGTTCTACAACAGACACCGCATCAAACGATGCAGTGAACCCTTTAAGGGAGAGGTCCAGATCGACCTTTTGATCAGGCGCGAGAGCAGGGACGATGGTGATCGTTGCCGCATTGCCGCGCTTGAACGACGCAATATCCTCTGCGGTAAGACCCAAACGCACATAGCAGCCGATCGGGTTACAGAAGGCAAAAGGATACCGGCGCGCTTTGTCCCCATCAATGGAGATGCGCAGTTGATCCGTCAGCGACGTCTCGAGCGGGACAATCAATGTCGCACCTGCTACCGCTTTGCCGCCCTCGGGCAGCCGGAAAACAGAGATTTCAGCAACAGGCGCGCCTTGGCCGTCATCCATCATCTGGTACATCTGACAGGGCTCTTCGCCTTCTTCGACACGGATACAGCGCATCTCCCAGTCTTCGGTGACTTCGCGCGTATAGGGCTTGCCGACTTCGTCAGCATCCTCACCAAGGCTTAGCTGACTTTCGGCCGTTGTTTGTGCAAATGCAGATACGGGTGCAAGCACACAAAGCGCCGCGCACAGGGGCAGGGCGTTCAGAAATTTAATCATGTCAAATCCGTCGGTTGATTTCATTGACCAATGACTAGCACCCATAATCGTGATTGTCAGGGCCATTGAGTATAACATTCTGTGAGGTAGCGCAGATTTCTGCCAACCAGAAGGAAACTGCACCGTCAGATATCTCAATAGAAGTCCGGAACAGTCTCTGTGGCGCATAAAAAAAGAGGACGCAAAGCATCCTCTTTTTGTGTCGTTTTATCAACTCCCTGCCGGACTTTGCCGACTTATGCCGGAACGTTATGCAACGACTGCAAAAGCGTCAACAGCTAATAGGTAATTAACGCCTCTCCGCACGATAATTCCGACTTTTTGCCGTAAGTGCAAAAAAAGACCGCACCCGAAGGCGCGGCCAGTCTGACAGGGAGGAAGTGTCCACACCCCAAGGACATCGAAGCATGGACAGCTTGACTATGGCGTCTTTTGGTTAAGAAAGTGTACTCTGTCGGCACGATACCGGAAGGTGCATGAAACGCACCCCTCAACAGGAGACTTCAATCGTGAGTTCAGACCTATTTATCGGCGGCGGCGGCCCGGACTACGGCACACAACAGTTTCTTTCGCTGAAATACGCCAACCGTCACGGGCTTGTTGCGGGTGCGACAGGAACAGGCAAAACCGTGACCCTCCAGATCATGGCGGAAGGGTTTGCCGATGCGGGCGTGCCAGTTTTCCTGTCCGACGTAAAAGGAGATTTGAGCGGCTTGGCGGTAGCAGGTGATCCTGCCCATAAACTACACGGTCCCTTCACAGAGCGTGCTGAAAAGATCGGCTTTACCGATTTCCGGTATGACGCCTTTCCGGTCACCTTCTGGGATCTGTTCGGTGAGCAAGGGCACCCTGTGCGCACGACTGTATCCGAGATGGGCCCCCTTTTGCTGGGCCAGCTTTTGGGCCTGTCTGAAGCGCAAGAGGGCATCTTGAACATCGCATTCCGCGTAGCGGATGAGGATGGGATGCCGCTGCTTGATCTTAAAGACCTCCAAGCCCTTCTTGTCTGGATTGGAGAGAACGCCAAAGACCTCTCCCTGCGCTACGGAAATGTTTCAAGCGCTTCTATCGGTGCGATCCAGCGCCGCCTTCTGGTGCTGGAAAACCAAGGCGGCACCAAGCTTTTTGGCGAGCCTGCGCTGGCCCTGTCCGACCTGATGCGCACAGATGCGGATGGGCGCGGCATGATAAACATCCTCGCCTCCGATCAACTGATGGGCGCGCCAAAATTGTATGCGACCTTCCTCCTGTGGTTGCTCTCGGAACTCTTCGAAGAACTTCCCGAAGTGGGTGACGCCGACAAACCCAAACTGGTCTTCTTCTTCGACGAAGCGCACCTCCTTTTCGATGATGCGCCCAAAGCGTTGGTAGATAAGGTCGAGCAGGTCGCCCGTTTGATCCGCTCAAAGGGCGTTGGCGTCTACTTCATCACCCAAAATCCTGCGGATGTGCCCGAAGACATCCTCGGCCAGCTCGGCAATCGCGTGCAGCATGCTCTGCGCGCGTTCACGGCCAAAGATCAAAAAGAGCTGCGGATGGCCGCTCAAACATACCGCGAAAACCCTGCCTTCAGCACCGAAGAAGCAATCCGCGAAGTGGGGGTAGGCGAGGCAGTTACCTCTATGCTGCAACCCAAGGGCGTCCCCGGCATTGTCGAGCGCACATTGATCCGTCCGCCGTCATCACAGCTCGGCCCGATTTCGAACGCACAGCGTCGTGCTTTCATGGCATCCTCTGATATGGCAGGAAAATACGACACCTCACTGGATCGGGAAAGTGCCTTTGAGATGCTGCGTGGCCGCGCAGAGAAAGCAGCCGCTGAAGCCGAAGCCGCTGAAGCCGCCATCGAGAAAGCAGAGGCTGAGGCCAAAGCCGCGAAGACAGCAGCCGCACAAACCCCATCGCTCCGCGAGTTTAAAAAGGCACGACGATACGCGGGGAAGGGCGGGACAACTTCGCGCCGCAGCACCAAGGATGACGGCGGCATCGGCGGGGCAATCGCCAACGTCGTGATTAAAGAACTCAAAGGCACCACAGGGCGCCGCATCGTGCGCGGCATCTTGGGCGGCTTGTTCAAAGGACGCTAAATCGACATCCCACAAATCGAGAAGGGCGCGCTTGGATAACCCCAAACGCACCCTTCTTTGTTTTGCCACTAAACTGAAATCCGCGAGCCCAGCAGATAGCGCGGCGAAACCTATTTTTCCGGTATCAATCCGCGCGGACTGAACCGCAGCACAAGGATCATGATCAGACCCATCGTCATCAGCCGCATCTGCGCAGCACTGTCGATCAGATGCGCTCTCAGCGCGCTGTCCTCTGCCATGCCCGCAGTGATTATATCCATGAGGAACAGGCCAATCGGCTCCACCTGAACCCAGAGGAACCAGATCAGGAAGCCCCCAAGGATCGAGCCGAGGTTGCTGCCAGAGCCACCTACGATCACCATGACCCAAACGAGGAAAGTAAAGCGCAACGGCTGATAAGTTCCCGGGGTGAGCTGTCCGTCCAGCGTTGTCATCATCGCGCCTGCGATGCCGCAAATGGCAGAGCCGAGAATGAACACCTGCAGGTGACGCGCTGTGACGTCTTTGCCCATAGCCTCTGCCGCGACTTCATTATCACGAATGGCGCGCAGCATTCGTCCCCACGGAGAATTGAGCGCGCGCTGGCTGAGGTAGAAAATAATGCCAAGCACGGCCGCAAAGAGCGCCGCATAGAGCAGCTTCACAAAGATCGTCGAGCCTTCCACAGGATCGAAACCCATGGCTGCCGCACGCTCCACGAATTGGGCAGAGTTCTGCAAGTCCAACTCGTAAGGCACGGGACGGGGCACGCCGACCACGTTTTTCACACCGCGGGTGAGCCAGTCTTCGTTCTTGAGCACGGCAATGATAATCTCGGCGATGCCAAGGGTCGCAATGGCAAGGTAGTCCGAGCGTAGACCCAGAGCAGCTTTGCCGATCAACCAAGCAGCGCCCGCCGCAAACAATCCGCCCACAGGCCACGCAATTAGCATGATCCAGCCATTGTCGCGGTATGTATCCTGTGTGCCAGGATTGAGACCGCCAAGGTAGCCAGTGGCCGCAGGGTTCACATCTTCGATCAACCCGACCGCTGGGTCCAGAAAGCCGCGAAACACGAAAAAGCCGAAGATAAGGATCGCAGTGATTGCAAGGCTTCGGTTTCGCCCCGCCGACATCTTTTTGTAGGTGAACACGGCTACAATAATCGTCGCGGCGCCCAGCAAAATTGCCAGTATGACACCTGGACCCCCCGCTGAAAATGCGCCGGGAGTAGCTGGCATCCCCACGAGAACCGCGGCCAAGCCGCCAAGGGCGACAAAGCCCATGACGCCGACGTTGAATAGCCCCGCATAGCCCCACTGAAGGTTCACCCCCAGTGCCATGATGGCCGAGATAATCCCCATGTTGAGGATGAACATCGCGTTGTTCCACCCCTGAAAGAAGCCGCTTATTATGATAAGCGTGAAGACCAGCGCGAAGAGGAGCGAGTTTTTCACAGTATCGGTCATGTCGTGGACTGCCCTTTGAAGAGGCCCGTAGGCTTGAACAACAGCACGATCAGCAGAATAACAAAGCTGACAGCGAATTTATAATCGGTGGAGAGAAGCTGCACGAGGCCCGACGGCTCGAGGCTTTCGGGCATTAGATACACAAGGATCTTCTTCCATGCATAGGTGATCGTCACCTCCGAGAAGGCGATGACAAATCCCCCCGCAATGGCCCCCAGCGGAGAGCCGATACCGCCAACAACAGCCGCCGCAAAGATCGGCAGCAACAGCTGGAAATAGGTGAACGGCTTGAACGATTTATCGAGGCCGTAGAGCGTGCCAGCAATGGTCGCCAACGCGGCCACGATGATCCACGTAATCATGACAACACGCTCGGGGTTGATGCCCGAGAGCAAGGCGAGGTCTTCGTTATCGGAATAGGCGCGCATGGATTTGCCTGCCCGCGTCTTGTTTAAAAACCAGAAGAGCAGCGCCACAACAACAATCGCCGTGATCACGGTGATCAGCTGGGTCGTCTTGATCGACATGCCCTCATCCAGACCCGTCAGCGTTTTGAAATCACGCGCAGAAATGATGAACCGCGGCCCGTCGGAAAAGCTCTGGTCATCTGGCCCGATGATAAACCGCACAATGCCGTTCATCACGAACATCACGCCCATGGAGACGATGACGAGGATCACAGGCTTGGCTTTTTGCACGCGGTAAAAACGATAGACTGCTCGGTCCGTGATCAGCACCAACACGATACAGCCCAAGATGCCAAAGGGCAGGGCCAAGAGGGCAGTGGGCAGTGGCCCGAGCGAGATGCCAATGGACTGCATCCACCACGTCACAAGGATCGTGACCATTGTGCCAAAAGCCATCGTATCGCCATGGGCAAAATTCGAGAACCGCAGGATGCCATACACCAGCGTGACCCCCAGCGCACCGATGGCCAACTGGCTGCCGTAAGCGATGCCGGGGATAAGGACAAAGTTGCTCAGGGCAACGATTGCGTTGAGAAAATCCATTATTCCATTTCCTTACAAGTGCCGCTCATCGTGTACAGGGTATCGCTGTCCGATCCACGAAAGCTCAGCTCGGAACGATCTGGTTTGGTCACGATCAAAATATTTTTGCCCTCTTCCACGGCACCTAGTGATAGTACCTTAAAGCCATCGCCCTCGAAGAAATCCGACGCTTCATGATCAAGTGGTATCCAGCCCTTACCATAGTTCACATTAGCTTCCAGCCGGTTTGAGGAAGGTTCCAGTGTCACCTGATATTTCAGGGGGGTCTCATTCTTAGCAATACCTTGGCAAAGCAAGGAAATATTGCTTTTACAATCCTCAACATTGTCAAAAGTGCAGCTCCAGCCTGCGGCCGCTACAGTGTGTGGGGAAAGTCCAAGCACGAGGGCGCAGCAAATACATCTGAATTTCACGAGATTACCCTCCCAAAAAGCTCTTGCGCACGGCAGGGTCAGCCAGCAATTCCTTGCCCGTCCCCGTATAGGCATTCGCGCCCTGCACCAGAACATAGCCTTTGTCTGCAATCTCAAGCGCTTGTCGGGCGTTTTGTTCTACCATCAAGATGGGGATTCCTGTGCGTGCCACTTCGATGATGCGGTCAAAAAGCTCGTCCATAACGATGGGCGATACACCTGCGGTCGGCTCATCCAGCATCAGTACTTTGGGCTTGGTCATGAGGGCGCGCCCAACGGCTACCTGTTGGCGCTGCCCGCCCGACAACTCGCCCGCTGCCTGATTGCGCTTATCCTTGAGGATCGGGAAGAGGTCATAGATTTGCGCAATTGTGTCGCGGTAATCATCCTTGCGGATGAACGCCCCCATCTCGAGGTTTTCTTCAACCGTCATGGAGGTAAAGATGTTCGAAGTCTGCGGGACAAAGCCCATACCCTTGCCCACGCGCGCTTGCGGGCTGAGCTCTGTAATATCCTCACCATCCAGACGCACCGAGCCAGACCGCACATCCAACATGCCAAAGACGGCCTTCATCGCGGTGGATTTCCCCGCGCCGTTGGGCCCGACGATTACAGCAATCTCACCTTTTTCCACCGCAATTGTGCAAGCGTGCAGGATGTCCGGCCCCTTGCCATAGCCTCCCGTCATCGTATCCCCGATCAAAAACGGGCCGCCGGGGGCGGCATGGCTCTTACCGCTGACTTTAGGCATTACGCTGCCTTGACCGTCAGGATTGGCAATCGACCGGTCCTTGTTTCCACGATCCCCGTATGCATCACTCATAGTGATCACCCTTGTATTCTTGAACGTTCATTGCCCGTTCCTTTGGCTCTGGATCATCAGCGTGATCCTTCAACTTTTACCAACGCACCAAATGCGCGGTGGGCGAGCCTGTCGGCCTCGACCACTTCATCGCCGCGCCGCCATGTGATAATGCGCACAGTTTCCCTTGCCCCCATCGAGAGGGTTGTCGCGTAGACGTAATAAACATCATCGCGCTTCGCGGATGAGGCAAATACGATATTGCCCGACGGCATTTTGCCCCGTGCAAGGATCTCATAGCTCTGTGATGCTTTGGTATCGCTTCGGACAGCCGCCGCTGCGGCGTCTTCAACGCTCAATCCATCCGCAGTGCCGCCTTTGTAGACAAGCACCTGACCTTTGTAATTCTGCGCATCACGAAAAACTGTGTCGCCGTCATCGTCAACCACAGCTTCCCAATCGGACGCCTCGGTGCACACCGAAAGCCAGTCCTTCAGCTGGGTACAGGCCTCCGCAGGCTGCGTAAGTGCGAGTGTTACGAACAAACCCGCAAAAAGAGCCGCCGTTTTCATCCGACCTGCTCTTTATTCTTGAGACCCGTGCCAAGGTAGGCCTCGATCACCTGCTCGTTGGCTTTGATCTCGGGCAGGGTGCCCGTGGCCAGCACACGGCCCTCTGCCATGCAGATCACGGGATCACACAAGCGGCCGATGAAATCCATGTCATGCTCGATCACGACGAAGGTATAGCCGCGCTCTTTGTTCAGGCGCAGGATCGCGTCGCCAATTGTATTGAGCAGCGTGCGGTTCACGCCCGCCCCGACCTCATCCAGAAACACGATCTTGGCGTCCACCATCATCGTGCGTCCCAGCTCCAGCAGCTTTTTCTGACCGCCCGAGATTTGACCGGCCTTTTGCTCGGCCAGATGTTCGACGGTAAGAAATTCCAGCACTTCGTCGGCCTTGGCCCGCAGGGCGCGTTCCTCATTGGCGATACGCTTGCGGCCGAACCATGTGTTCCACAGCGTCTCTCCCGATTGACCACCCGGCACCATCATCAAGTTCTCGCGGCAGGTCATGGAGTGGAATTCATGGGCGATCTGGAAGGTCCGCAGCAGCCCTTTGTGAAACAGCGTGTGCGGCGGTAGGCCAGTGATATCTTCACCGTCCATCTTCACCGTGCCAGATGTTGGCTGAAGAACGCCTGCGATCACGTTGAAAAGAGTGGTTTTTCCCGCGCCATTGGGTCCGATCAATCCGGTGATTGACCCCTCCTCGATAGTCAGGCTCGCGCCATCAACGGCGTGAAAACCGCCAAAATGTTTGTGTAAATCGTCAACGACGATCATATGTCCCATCCCCGTATGCGGCCCTGCCTTAGTGGCAGGGTTCAAGCCTTTGTAAAAACAGCCCAAAGCATAAAGCTTGGGCTGTTTTCAATAGTAATCCCTAGAAGGGTGCCGCCTTACTTGAAGCCGACTGTGGCGTTCTCACCGTCTTTGACTTCGATCATGCGGTAGGTACCAGCAGATTCACCTGGTCCGATCAGCTCGACCGCGGAGGCGCCGACATAGTCGATGTCCGTGCCCGCTTTGATCAGCTCAAGCGCTTTGCCCAACTCACCGGGGAAGATTTTCTCGCCAGGTGCGTTGGCAACTTCGAGGACTTTGTCCTTGTACATGGCTGGATCAGTGGAGCCTGCCGCCTGCATGGCGAGCAGCAAAAGGGCTGCCGCGTCATAGCTCTCTGGCGTGTAAGGTGACGCACCAAGGAAGCCTGCCTCTTCGGACATCTTCACGAAGTTCTCGATGCCGGGGCCTTCGGAACCTGCAATTTGGCCGTAAGAGCCGTTGAGATCAGGACCGATGTTGGCTGGAAGCGCTTCACCGATCATGCCGCCGGGCAGACCGAACTGCTCCCAAGCACCTGCATCGAGAGCCGCTTTGATGATGCCTGCACCACCTTGGTCAAGATAGCCTGCAACGACGAGGATGTCGCCACCCGCAGATGCCAGCGCGCCAACTTCGGCGGAGTAGTCGGCTTTGCCGTCTTCATGTGCAGCAACGATAGTAACTTCGCCGCCGATGGCTTTGAAAGATGCTTCAATCGCGTCCGCCAGACCCTTGCCGTAGTCGTTGTTGGTGTAGGTCAGGGCGATGGACTTGACGCCACGCTCTTGCAGGATCTCTGCCATGACTTCGCCTTCACGCGCATCGGATGGTGACGTGCGGAAGAACAGGCCGTTGTCTTCCATTGTGGTCAGACCGGGCGACGTGGCGGAGGGTGAAATCATAACCATGCCGTTTGGAATGGCAACGTTTTGCAACAACGCGCCCGTCACACCGGAACAGTCGGAACCGACGATGCCTGCAACGCCATCAGCGATCAAACGCTCGCCGTTGGAAACGGCCAGACCGTTGTCGATGCAGCCAGAGTCAACGCGCATGCCAGAGGCTGTCATGCCGTCCAGCAGCATGCCGCTGTCGGATACTTCTTTGATCGCAAGCTCTGCGCCATCGGCCATGTGGCCTGTCAGCGATTCAATCGGGCCTGTAAAGCCAAAGTGAATACCGATTTTAACTTCTTTACCGTGGCCATCGGCGAATGCGCCAGTTGCCACCAGTGCTGCAGCCGTTGTGGCCATAAGCATCTTTTTCATGTGTATCTCCCATGTTGGAACGTAATGTTCGCGCAGTAGCCTATGCGCGGCTGCCAGAAAAGAGAAGCGGATTTTATCGGGTGAATGACCCTAATTTCCACAAGCTGGCAGGCCAAAACCGCACCACAGCAGCCGAACTACAGTCTAAATGCTCACTCTGATGCCAAAACTTCCCGCGCATCATACCAAACCACGTCAAACCGCCTTTCAGCTGACGTTGGGGAAAGGATGCCCTCGCGCGTCACGCTTGCTTCGCGCAGTATGTCCCGCTGAACCGCATGGCTGTCATCATAAGTTGTTTGGCTCGACAACACAGTTGCCAGAGTGTCCGGGTTTCGGGCCGCCATTACCTCCGGCAACAGCTCAGAGACGTCAACTGCATCACATGCTTCACGGGCCTCGGGCGCGCAAAGCATAGTGAAGTAGAACCGCGTAAACCTGATACCGCTAAGCATCACCGTCCCGCTGTCGCGAACAAACGGGAGATGATCGGGCAGCGCGTCGGAGATGTGACGCGGGCGCCAGTCTTGAGCCATCAGCCGCACGCCCACGAACCCATCGCGGTGCAGCGCATCGGCGAGGCTTGAGGCACTGTCTTTCAGGGTCTCAAAGGGGCCGCCATACGAGTCATTAAGCGCTTCCCAGACGATCGGCAGCGAAATGGTTCGATGGTAGGCATACGGCGTGGGCCATAAGTTCACGTGCTCGCGCAACACCAACGGGTCATTCTGCGCGTCAAAGCGCGCAAGCTCGGCGTGGGTCATGAAGTCATTGTGGCGCAGGGCAGGGGTGCTTGCTGCGATCACCTCTGCAATATCCATTTTCGAGCGTCGACAAGTGGAGCGCCCCAGAAACCCGGATTGTGCGCGCGCAGGCTCAATCGCGCGGATCATCTTTTCAGGATGCGGCGTGTTCTTGCACCGTCGCGGGGCAGCGCCGAAAACTCTCGCAATTGTCGGATCAAGAGCCCCGTTCACTTTGAAACCGACGCCTTCGGTTTGCTCTGGGCGCAGCAAAAACCAGCCCGTGGCCCCATCGCGCCCCTTGTACCACGCGTCATAAGTCAAAACGCCAGTGACACGGCCATATTGCGCGAGCGCAGTAAGATCGCGTACATCATGTGTTTCGAGGTCGCTATCAACTGCATGGGGTCTGAGGCCGTAATAATTTGGCCCGCCGAACACCAGCAATGCAGCAAGAAATACACCCGCGCACAAGGCCGCGAAAACAGCCGCAATGCGCAGCGCTGTGCTCAAATCGACAAGCGTGCGGCGTGGCTTCCGCGTTCGCGGTAGGGGGTGTTGTCATAATGGGCGCGATAGCACTTGGAAAAATGCGAGGGCGAAGCAAAGCCGCAGGCGAGAGCCACGTTGATCACGCTCATATCCGTTTGCATCAACAAATTGCGCGCTTTTTGAAGTCGCAATTCCATGTAGTACCGCTTTGGGCTGCGGTTGAGGTAGCGGCGGAACAGCCGCTCGAGCTGGCGTGTGGACATGCCGACATCTTGAGCCAGAATCGAAGGGCTGATCGGCTCTTCGATGTTGTTTTCCATGATTTGTATGACTTGGCTCAGCTTGGGATGGCGCACACCGATACGCGTGGGCACCGACAAGCGCTGCGTGTCCTGATCCGTGCGGATCGAGCTGTAGATAAGCTGGTCTGCGACCGAATTGGCCAGCTCTTCGCCCTCATTGTCGGCAATGATCTTGAGCATGAGATCAATGGATGAGGTACCGCCTGCGGTAGTCATACGGTTGCCGTCCACCACAAATACCGATTTGGTAAGGTCAACATCCTCGAACTGTTCGCCAAAACTGTCCTGATTTTCCCAATGGATCGTCGCCCGCTTGCCGTCCAGCAGCCCTGCCTTGGCCAGCGCATAAGCCGCCGTGCACAGACCACCGATGACCAACCCTTTGCGTGCCTCGCGGCGCAGCCAGCCAAGAACCCTCTTCGTCGTCGCCGCCTGAACGTCAATGCCCGAACAAACAAGCACCGTATCATCGCGGTTCATCTCGCCCAGATCATCATCAAGCTGGAATACCGTGCCCGCCGAACACGCCGCAGAAACGCCCCCTTCGCCGATCAACGTCCATTCATAGAGTGTCTTGCCTGCCATACGGTTGGCAATGCGCAGACTCTCTACAGCCGTCGAAAAGCAAAGCAGGCTGAAGTTATCAAGCAGCACAAAGACAAAGCGCTTTGGCCTGTCCGTAACTTGCAGGACGCGTTGGGCGTGCGGAGCTTGGGCCATCGTAAAACATCCATGGACAAACAGGTTGCAGATTGAAGTGCGTTACTAGGGCACGAGGTCCGCCGCAAGGTCAAGCATACAAATGGGTTATGGCCACTGGCGACAAGGTTTTGTATAGCTCGTTCCTGACCCTGCGGTTGCGCTCACATTGTGTGCGCTGCCGCCAACGACCGGAGTAAGTGACATGACGACCTGGAGCAAATCAAGCTGGCGCAACGCACCACGCATTCAAATGCCCGATTATCCTGATCAGGCGGCCCTGAATGCTGTAGAAGAACAGCTGTCACGATATCCGTTGCTGGTGTTTGCAGGGGAGGCACGCCGCTTGCGCAAACACCTTGCCGCCGCAGGGCGCGGCGAAGCGTTCTTGTTGCAAGGCGGCGATTGCGCGGAAAGCTTCGAGCAGTTCTCCTCCGACATGATCCGCGACACCTTCAAGGTGATGTTGCAGATGGCCGTTGTGCTGACCTATGGCGCGAAAGTACCCGTGATCAAAGTCGGTCGCATGGCGGGCCAGTTTGCCAAGCCACGCTCTGCCAATATGGAAACGATCGACGGGGTCGAGCTGCCCAGCTACCGCGGCGATATCATCAACGATCTGGCCTTTACGCCAGAGGCACGTATCCCTGATCCGCAAAACATGATGCGCGCATACACCCAGTCGGCGGCCACGCTGAACCTGCTGCGCGCGTTTTCGACGGGTGGCTATGCGGATGTGCAAAAAGTACACGGCTGGACCCTCGGCTTCACCGACACCGAGAAAGCCGCAAAATATCGCGATCTGGCTGCGCGCATCTCGGACACGCTTGATTTCATGACCGCGGCAGGGGTGTCTCCCGAGAATGCGCATACGCTGCGATCCGTTGAATTCTACACCAGCCACGAGTCGCTGCTGCTGGAGTATGAAGAAGCTCTGTGCCGTCAGGAGGCCGAGACAGGTCAATGGCTGGCAGGCTCTGGTCATATGATCTGGATCGGGGACCGCACGCGCCAGCCGGACGGTGCGCATGTGGAGTTCGCCTCTGGTGTGCAAAACCCCATCGGCCTCAAATGCGGGCCCACGATGGAGGTGGATGACCTCAAGAAGCTGATGGCCAAGCTGAACCCCCAAAACGAAGAGGGCCGTCTGACCCTGATCGCCCGCTTTGGCGCAGGCGCTGTCAGCGATCATCTGCCGCGCCTCGTGAACGCGGTGCGTGAGGAGGGGGCCAATGTGGTCTGGACCTGTGATCCGATGCACGGCAACACGATCAAATCCTCCTCGGGCTATAAAACCCGCCCCTTCGAGAGCGTCCTGCGGGAAGTGCGTGAGTTCTTTGGTGTGCATGCCTCCGAGGGCACAGTGCCTGGTGGTGTGCATTTCGAGATGACCGGTGCGGACGTCACAGAGTGTACGGGCGGCGTGCGTGCCGTGACGGATGAGGATCTCTCCAGCCGTTATCACACGGCGTGTGATCCGCGCCTAAATGCGAGCCAATCTCTTGAGTTGGCCTTTCTGGTCGCAGAAGAGCTATCGGAGAGACGTGAAAAGACGTCGACACAGGCTGCAGGGTAACAGCGTCATTCATTCAGGCAGTGCGCCACGTGCCCTGCCTGAATGCCCGTCAATCGTCGTTCTTGACCAATCGCAAGTATGCAGGTCGCTTAGAATTTGACGGCTCTGGCGGCTTCCCTTCAAAGGCTTTGACGGGTTCGGCAAACTCTCGCACTACAGGCTTTTCGACCTGCTCCACTTTCCCGTCAAGGCGGCGCAGCATGCTGTTTGCAAGCTTGAAACGCCTCGGTGTCTCACCCAAAACGCCTTTGCTCACGATACAGCCCAAAATGCGGCTCACGTCCCCTAGATCGCTTTTAAGCGGTAAAAGCACCATGCGCGCCTCAAGCGCGGGTTGAGATGCATTTCTGGATGACGTCATCGTAATATCCGCTGTCGCCGGGGTCTGGAACACTTCCTCGAGCAGACCAGCCACTCGAACACGGTCGTCCTGCTCGAAAAACGCCGTCAACGGCATACCGCGCGCCTCCATTCCCATAAGATCATGCAAGTGGCTGCCCGCGATCCGCATACGCGCCACTCCAGGTGCTACACGCTCAAGGATAAACGCGTATTCAAGCGCGCTTTCAATTCCGCGCGGATCGATCTCCGCGCGTTTGGGCATTTCGCGACCCGCCCTTAAGGCATCCCAATAGGCTTCGACAATCGAAAGAGGTGCTAAACCGTGGTGGGACTGATAGTCTGACATGGTTACGACATTATGTTGGTTGTGGCTCAAATTGTCCATAAAGGCTCTCCTCGATTATACGCATCTTGGGCAGAAACAGTCGGGCAATTTTTCATTTTCTTGAATTTAGGCAGTGGTCTGCCGATGTGTCGGTTCTGGACACAGTGCCGATTGAGTAATTTATATAGCAAAGCCTGCCCCCAAATGGTCATAATTCAGTCATGAAGGTTAACGCCTCGTCTGCACCTAGGTTAACGCGCCGCCTAAATCTCTACCGAGTATTTGGGCCCGATGGGGCTTGCGGATAAGGGGGAAAAAACCTTATTCAAAACCTCGACACTACAATGCAAAGGCGCCGCTATGATCCGCTCGATGACAGGTTTTGCCGCAAAAAGCGGCGCATTGGCGCCCCACAGCTGGAGCTGGGACGTGAGAGCGGTCAATGGCAAGGGCCTTGATCTGCGTATTCGTGTACCCGACTGGATTCCTGGCCTTGAGGCTGCGGTGCGCAAAACGGCAAGCGGTCAGATCGGGCGCGGCAATGTCACGATAGGTCTGCGCGCCGTACGCGACGAAGATGCCACAGGCGGCCTTACTGTGGACGAGGTACAACTTGCTACCGTGCTGGACGCCCTCGGCCGGATCGAGACTGCAGCGATGGATGCAGGCGTATCGCTGGCGCCGTCAAAGGCAACTGATATTGTGACAATGCGCGGTGTCTTGGCGCAGGCAGCCGTCGAAGATGATAATGAAGCATTGGCAAAAGCACTAGTCACCGAATTTGTCGGTGTGCTGGAGGCGTTCAATTCGATGCGCAGTGCTGAAGGCGCCGCATTACTTGCTGTAATGACCGACCAATTGGCGCAGATCGAAGCCCTCACGACGCAAGCGGCCACATTGGCACATGCGCGCGAAGACGCCACTGCCCAGACCCTGAAACGCAATCTGGCGCGGGTTATGGACAATGTAGACGGGTTCGAGCCTGACCGCATCGCGGCAGAGCTTGCCCTGATCGCAGTCAAAGCAGATATCACCGAAGAGATTGACCGTCTGAAGGCCCATGTCACTGCAGCGAAAGCGCTGCTGGAAGAGGGCGGCACGGTAGGTCGGAAACTCGATTTCCTGATGCAGGAATTCAACCGCGAGGCCAACACCCTTTGCGCCAAATCTCAGGACAGTGATCTCACGCAAGTGGGCTTAGCGCTCAAAGCTGTCATCGACCAATTGCGCGAACAAGTGCAGAATGTGGAGTAAACTATGAGCGACCGCCGCGGCCTCTTGATCATCCTGTCCTCGCCGTCAGGCGCGGGCAAATCCACACTCGCCAAGCGCCTCATGGTCTGGGACGACACGCTGAGTTTTTCGGTCTCTGCCACTACCCGCGAACCGCGTGAGGGCGAGGTTGATGGCAAGGACTACCGCTTTGTCACCGAGGACACGTTCCGCAAATGGGTTGGCGAAGGGGAGTTGCTGGAGCATGCCCATGTGTTCGGCAATTTCTACGGCTCTCCCAAGGGACCTGTCGAAGCAGGGATCAACGCCGGAAATGACGTGCTCTTTGATATCGACTGGCAGGGCGCGCAGCAAATCCGCAACTCCCCGTTGGGGCTTTACACGCTGTCGATCTTCATTCTGCCGCCCTCCATCGCAGAATTGCACCGCCGTTTGGTGAGCCGCGGTCAGGATGATGCCCAAACGATCGCCAAGCGCATGCAAAAAAGCTGGGATGAAATCAGTCATTGGGACGGTTATGATTACGTGCTCGTTAATGATGATCTGGACGTGACCGAGGCCAAGCTAAAGACCATTATCAGCGCCGAGCGCCTCAAACGCACCCAACAACCGCAGCTGAGCGATATTGCCCGCCGCCTGCAAAGCCAATTCGAGGATTTGACATGACACTTTATGCACTCGCCGATGTATCGCCACAGGTTGACGCCACCGCGTGGGTCGCCCCCGATGCCAATGTAATCGGTAATGTGACGCTGGCGGCAAAATCCTCTGTCTGGTTTGGCTGCACTCTGCGCGGTGACAATGAATTAATCAGCGTGGGCACTGGATCAAATGTGCAAGAGAACTGCGTCTTTCACACCGATCCCGGTTGCCCGCTCACCATTGGTGAGAACTGCACCATTGGCCATAAGGTCATGCTGCACGGCTGCACGATTGGCGACAACTCACTTATCGGCATGGGCGCCACGGTCTTGAACGGTGCCAAGATCGGCAAGAATTGCCTCATCGGGGCAGGGGCGTTGATTACGGAGAACAAGGTCATTGCCGACGGCAGCCTTGTCATGGGCGCACCCGGAAAAGTCGTACGGGAGCTTGACGCAGCGGCCATCCAAGGCCTCACGCGCAGTGCCGAACATTATCAACAGAACGCTGCACGGTTTGCGGGTGATCTCAAGGCACTTTGAGCCGACCCACCGAATGTGCGTGGCGGGCTCTGCCTTGGACTAATCAGTTATGATCACCAGACCGCGCTGGTCTTCGCGCCCCATGCTCACAACGAGCGGGTCACTTTTCTGGCGTGCGGTAAAGGCTTCCTTGCTGTCGATCCCCTGCCAATTGATCGCAATAAGAGATTGTGCAACAGCACTTCCCAGCGTTGTGCCAGGGCCCGTCACCACGAAACGCTCTGGCGCGAAATTCCGCGCCGCTGACTGAATGGCAGCAGTAAAATCATAGCTCTGTGTGATCTGATGCCCTAGCGTATAATCGCGCAAGGCGGCAAGATCACAGGCGCGCGGATGCCAAACCGCGCCGCGACCGTCAATCAGCGCAGTATGCGGATCACTAAAGAGCTTTTGTGAAAGCTGTGCGCGCCCCATTGCAGCGACATCTTCCATCATATCGGTATGAAACGCCGCGTGATTGGGGAGGCGCAATGGCTTGCGTTCAGGATCAGTTTGAAGCGCTTTTTCAGCGGCGCTTAGCCCCGCATCGTTACCTGCCAAGACCATCATACCCCCTAAATGGATAGACAGCGCTAGCTTCATGCCTTCCTGCGCATCAATGTGAGCGATCAGCGCGTAAAGTCGTGCCTGCTCACCCTCGATCTCGCGCCAGTCGGCATCCACGAAGGAGTAGAGGATTTGCCCGCCCGTCCCGTGGGCATGCATCAGGCCGCCCATGGTATTCACAATCTGCATGCCATCCTCTGCGTCAGCGCCGCCACCAGCGGCGAGCGCGATATACCATCCCAGAGAATTGCCTGTCACAGCCAGCACATCATGCGTCTCATGTACCGCCCGCGCATCCAGAAAACTGCAGGCGTAAATAAGGGCAGAAGCATTGTCGCCCGTGGTGTGGCGCGCCGCACTAAAGCGGTCTGCCGTATCTAGCGCGGTAAGTGTTTCCTGATCCGCATCCCTGCGCATCTCGTCCCACTGCGCGATCAGCGGATCACCTGCGTGGTGGCGCATCAGCGTACCAAGCTCGGGCTTGTTATACGTCCCTCGACCAGGGCAAATGATCACCGCTGTCGGGCGGCTCATGACGTCACCAGCGCACGTGCCGCGTCGATAATGCTTTCTTTGGAGGGCAGTGTGGCCGCATAGGCTGGCCCCGTCGCGATAAAGCTGTCTTGTGCAGCGACCCGCGCGACACGGCTGCGCCCCGCCTCGGCAAATATGGCCATCAGGGCTTCAGACTGGCTACCGGTTTGGCGGCACTCGTCGACGATCAAAACATTGGTGCAATCCTTGGTCGCCTCCAACAGCGCCTCCACAGGCAGAGGGGCAAGCCAACGCATGTCGATCAGGCGCAGGTTGATCCCGCTCCCCTCGACTTCTCGACGCGCCTGAGTTGAGAGGTAATAGCCATTGGCATAGCTGATGATCGCAAGATCGGTGCCCGACCCCTCTACGCCAATCTCGCCAAGAGCGATTTTCTGATCTGGCGCGGGGTAGGTGCTTAGCCATCCGCCGTCCCCCGCGTTCTCGAGGTCTTTCATAGGATAGAGGGCGATCGGCTCAATAAACACGACAACACGCTGCTCTTCTCGCGCAAGGCGCACCGCCTCGCGTAACATCATCGCCGCATCCGAACCCCGAGAGGGGCAAGCGATAATCAGGCCCGGAATATCCCTCAGCACGGCCAGCGAATTGTCGTTGTGGAAATGCCCGCCAAACCCTTTTTGATAGCCAAGCCCCGCAATCCGCAGCACCATCGGATTGGTGTATTGGCCGTTCGAAAAGAAGCTGAGCGTGGCCGCTTCACCACGCAGCTGATCCTCGGCGTTGTGCAGATACGCGAGGAACTGGATCTCGGGCATCGGCACAAAACCGTTGTGTGCCATCCCGATGGCCAACCCGAGGATCGACTGCTCATCCAAAAGCGTATCAATCACGCGGTCAGGACCAAAGCGGTTTTGCAGCTTCTGTGTGACGCCATACACGCCACCTTTGCGGCCAACATCCTCACCTGCCACGATAATCTCTGGATGCTCAAGCATCAGGTCCGCCAGCGCCCAGCCTAATATGCGATTCATCGCCTGTGGCTCGGTCATCTGTTTTAGATCGTTGCCCAACATTTTGCTCCGCGCTTGCGGCGTTGGCCCATTGGAAGGCACACATGCGCGGGCAGGCGGCACGATACTGGCCATGACGTCGTCAGCAGAAACTAGCGTTTCTTGTGCCATGACCTCGCGGGAGACACGGGAGCAGGTTTCTTCAAGTTCATTATATATTTCAAGAGACTGCGCTGGTGTGCTCACGTTAAGATCGCGCAAGATGCGCGCCGAGTGAAGCAGCGGATCATTGGCTTCAGACACCTCGATCGCCGCCTTATCGCGGTAGGTCATCTCAACGTCAGAGCCAGCATGGCCGTAAAGCCGTACTGTACTGATATGCAAGAATGCAGGTTTGCGCGTGCGGCGCACGTAATCGGCCGCGCGCTCGGAAACCTTCAACGTCTCGACCATATCCAGCCCGTTACAGCTGAAGTATTTCAGACCGGGCCTGCTCGCATAATTTGCTGCAACCCAGCCCTGAGGCGTGGGAACAGAGATGCCTATACCATTGTCTTCACACACAAAAAGAAGCGGCATCGGCACTGATTGATAGCTGGTCCAACAGGCGGTATTGATCGCGCCTTGCGCTGTAGAATGGTTGGAGGACGCATCGCCAAAGCTACACATTACAATACTGTCAGAAGGAAGCACTTGATGCTCGGGCGCTGTGCGTTTGGCCAGCCCGAGGGAGTAGGCCGCGCCAACAGCTTTGGGTAAATGGCTGGCGATTGTTGAGGTTTGAGGTGGGATATTTAGGCTGCGCGAACCAAGCACTTTGTGCCTTCCACCTGAAATCGGATCAGATTTGGCCGCACGAAAGCTCAGCAGCATGTCCCACACAGGCTGTTGCCCCGGAACCTGCGCTGCACGCTGGATCTGAAACGCCGCGTCGCGGTAGTGCAGGAACGCCATATCTGTAGGGCGCAATGCCTCTGCAACGGCGGCCATACCTTCATGACCTGATGACCCGATGGTGTAGAACCCTTTGCCTTGCGACTGCATTGTGCGGCTGGTGCGATCAAGCTGTCGGCTGAGCGTTTGGCTGCGAAATATCTCGACCAGTTTGGCGGGCGCAATCCCTTGGTCAGATGTCTGTCCCTCAGGCAGATCATTGTCGGTGAGCCGTCGTAAGAAATTCTGGTGGACGATTGCGGCGCGATCCATGGTGATCTCCGATGGTGGTGCTGATACTGTTGTAAGGCAGGTTTCATAACACCTTGGGGAAGGTCAATGCTGATCTGCGCAGCTGTGGTAATCAGCTTTGAAAACACAAACGTCGGACCTAGCGGGAGGCAGTTTTACAAGACATCCAGATTACTTATAATCAGTATTATGTAAATAAATAATACGCAAGATTGCCGCGCATCATGCGGAAAACCCCAATGTATCCATAGATACAGCTTAGCGTACTCAATTGCTTGGACAAAACCACAGTTCCTCAAACTTCTATCTACGTGACCGCCTAATGCTGGACAGCGCAATCCAACGCTGCCAAGGTTCAAACGACGCAGTTGTATCGGATTTTCTATGCCCTCGGTTCTCATTCTAAATGGTCCCAACCTTAACCTGCTCGGCCAGCGCCAGCCTGAAGTTTATGGCGCAACCACGCTCGCCGATATCGAGCAGATGTGCACGGCCCATGCGCAGCGCATTGGCTTGGATTTGGAATTTATGCAATCAAACCATGAAGGCGTGATGCTTGATGCGATCCATGCTGCCAAGGGCAAATACGGTGGTCTGGTGATTAATGCGGGCGCTTACACGCATACGTCCATCGCGCTGATGGATGCCGTGGCCTCGGTTGAGCTGCCCATGGTCGAGGTTCATCTGAGCAATATTCACGCGCGAGAGCCGTTTCGGCACGTCTCGTACCTGTCGAAAGTTGCTGTCGGGCAGATATGCGGGTTTGGTGCACAGGGCTATGTGATGGCTCTTGATGCGCTGGCGCAGCGCTTGATTGATTAGATCAATATCAGGCTACAAAGCGTTGAAACATAACGACCTTACAAAGAAAAAGGCGGAGCTGTTACACTCCGCCTTTCAGAACTCTTCGCTTGAAGCGACTTAGCCGTTCATTTTTGCAACTTCTGCTGCAAAGTCTTCTTTCACGACCTCGATACCTTCACCAACTTCGAGACGGACAAAACCAGTGATGGTGGCACCCGCCTCTGCTGCTGCGGCAGCGACAGTAAGGTCGGGGTTGATAACGAAGGCTTGATTCAGCAGCGTCACTTCGGACATGTACTTCTTCATGCGGCCAACGATCATCTTCTCGATCACGGCGTCAGGCTTTCCGGACTCTTTCGCAATATCGATCTGGACCTGCTTTTCCTTCTCAACAACAGCCGGGTCGAGGTCATCCTCGGACAAGGAGGCAGGGTTCACAGCTGCGATGTGCATCGCAACCTGCTTGCCGAATGCGTCGTCACCGCCTGTCATGGCGACCAGAACGCCGATCTTGCCCATGCCAGGTGCAGCAGCGTTGTGCACGTAGGATACAACCGCGTCGCCTTCGATGGACGACATGCGGCGCACGGACATGTTCTCGCCGATCACGGCAACTGCGTCTGTGACGGTCTGCTCGACGGACTTACCGCCCATGTCAGCCGCTTTTAGCGCGTCAATGTCAGCCGCGGATACGGCCACGTCAGCAATGCCTGCAACCATCTTCTGGAAGTCGGCGTTCTTGCCTACAAAGTCTGTCTCGGAGTTGACTTCGACTGCGATACCGCGGCCGCCTTCAACTTTTACTGCAACAAGACCTTCGGCTGCGGTGCGGCCTGATTTCTTTGCCGCTTTGGCGAGGCCCTTGGTGCGCAGCCAATCTACCGCTGCCTCCATATCGCCGTCGTTTTCTGTCAGCGCCTTCTTGGCGTCCATCATGCCCGCGCCGGTCGAGTCGCGGAGTTCTTTGACCATGGATGCTGTGATTGCCATCGCTTTGGTGCTCCTAAATGAGTGTGTAAGGAAATGAGGCAGGGTGCTCCCCTGCCCCATAAACTGTTCCGCGCAGGCCTTAGCTTGCGGCGGGTGTCTCGGCTGCTGCCTCTTCGGCTACGGCTTCTTCAACGGGTGCTTCTTCCATCGCGCCCAGATCAACGCCAGCGGCGCCCAGCTGTGCGGACATACCGTCGAGAGCAGCGCGTGCTGCCAGATCGGTGTAAAGTGCAATGGCGCGTGCCGCGTCATCGTTGCCCGGAATGATGTAGTCGATGCCATCAGGTGAGCAGTTGGTGTCAACCACAGCCACAACCGGAATGCCCAGCTTGTTGGCTTCTGCGATCGCCAGCTGCTCTTTGCGCACGTCGATAACGAAGATCAGGTCGGGACGACCGCCCATCTCACGGATACCTCCCAAGGATGCCTGAAGCTTGCCCTGGTCACGCTCCATGCCAAGACGCTCTTTCTTGGTCATGCCGGAAAAGCCCATCTCGGACTGCTCGTCGATGTGCTTGAGACGCTGGATGGACTTGGACACGGTCTGCCAGTTGGTCAGCGTGCCGCCGAGCCAGCGGTGGTTCATGTAATACTGTGCGCATTTCTCTGCGGCTTCGGCGATGGGCTGTGCAGCCTGACGCTTTGTGCCGACGAAGAGTACGCTGCCGCCTTTGGCGACGGTATCACGGATAATTTTCAGAGCGTCCTCAAGCATGGGGACAGTCTGTGTCAGGTCCATGATGTGAATGCCGTTGCGTGCGCCGTAGATGTACGGGCCCATGCGGGGGTTCCAGCGCTGTGTCTGGTGACCAAAGTGTACGCCTGCTTCGAGCAGCTGACGCATGGAGAACTCAGGAAGAGCCATGTCGTTATACCTTTCCGGTTTGAACCTCATCGGGGGTATGACCAACGGGATGCTGGCCAACCGGCGGAAGTCTCGGGATTTCTCCCCGATCGTCCCATCCCCGATTGCGGGATTAAGTAGCGGTGCATTACCCCAGCAATCACACCACTGCAAGCGTAAACACGCGATTATGCAGGCGGTGCCTGAAGCCTCTGGGTGTGGGCGGTTCGGACGGCCATCTCACAAGCGGCGGCCAACTCTTTTCGGGTGCTGAAATCAGCGACACGCAGCGGCGGGCAATAGATCACCTCAACCGCGCCAGAGCGCGCAGGTGCAAGCGTCGCCAAAAGGTGCGTGCCAAACTCCATACTGCCCCACCAGCCGTAAAAACGCACATCCGTACCCTGAGGCGCACGGTAGATCACCGCCACAGGTTGCACTGATATCTCTTCGCGCAAGCCGTCCGACATGAAGGCTTGAAACAATGTCGTCTTGAACGGCAACACCTGCTGTCCATCCGTGCTCGTGCCTTCTGGAAAGAACAGCAGTTTGTGCCCTGCCAACAGACGCTCCTGAAACAGCTGCGTTTGTTGGCGTGCACGCGCAGGATTACGCTCGATGAACACTGTCCCAGTCGCACGCGCGAGCCAGCCAATACCAGGCCAGCGGGCAACTTCGGATTTGGAGACAAAGTAGATCCGCTTGGCCGCGTTGAGGGCAAAGATATCAAGCCAACTGCTGTGGTTGGCCACCACAGCGCCACGCGCCTCCATCGGACTGCCTGTAACGTGAAATCCCATGCCCAGAACGCGCAGCGCATTCCGACAGACAAATTGCGTAATATGTGGCGTGACAGGGCGGCTTTGCCCGCAGAGCGGCCGCTCGATCAGCCGCGTGAGCAACAGCACAAGCAATCCACCAAAGACCAGAACAATCAAGGCCAAGGCACGCAGGATAATCCGTACCAGATCTAGGCTGCGCAGTTTCGGCATGTCAGGATGGCTGCCTTTGTCCCATGGCTGGCTCATGACGAGGGCGCTCCGTATATTCTGGCACTGCGGCTTGTCATTCGGGCGGTGTCGAGCACGAGACACACATCTGTGGTGTTGAAGGCATGATCGACGAAGGCCCCTTCACCCACATAGCCGCCCAGCCGCAAGTAAGCTTTGATCAGGCTCGGCACTTGAACCATAGCAGCGCGGCGGTCGATCTGGTCTTCGGGCATGAGTTCCATCCCGTCTTCCGCGAGTTGTCGCGACCGTACGCGAAGGGCTGGAGGCGCCAGATGGCGGTGGTGAAGCAGTGACAAGGGTCCACGGAGCCGTGCAGCGTCGGTACCGTGAAAACTCGCTACTCCGAAAAGGATGTCGATACGGTGCCGCGCAATATACCCTGCCAGCCCCTGCCAGAGGTGATGCAGCGCCATTCCGCCACGCGCGTCCACGTGCAAGCACGATCTCCCCAACTCAAGCACACGGCGCCCCGATGACAAAAGCGGCGCAAGATCATATTCGGTGTCGGAGTAATATCCGCCCGCCTTGATCGCCTGAGATGCGCGCAACAAGCGGTATACTCCCACTACAGTATCACTGCGGTTATCCGTGAGGATCATATGGTCGACGTAGGGGTCAAAGCGATCCTGCTCCAGTCTGTTTTCATGGTCAACCAGCGCACCCCCTGCCCCCAATTCACGAACGAATACCTCGTACCGCAAGCGTTGCGCCGCATGTAGCTCTGCGTAGGTCTTCGCAATTTTAACGGAGTAAACAGTATCGCCTTCAGATAGCGCGGTTCGCGTCATTTGCCGTGCGCCTCTTGCACCGCTTCGCGATGCACAATTGCAACGAAACGGCGTCTTGTTGATTCAATCATAGATAGCAATCTTGAAGCATGGATAATTAGTCACAAAACTTTAACACATACTCTTTAGCTGTCATCAAAGACTGGGAACAGCGTAATACGGGAACTGTCGATGACCATTTTGCCTACGTCCCTGAAATTCACCGTGAGCTTTCCACCAACGTTACTCTGCACCTGCCCTACACCCCACTCCGGCATTTGAGGATGCCGCACCAACATTCCAGGCGTCAGAATCGCATTTAAATCTTCCACGACTGTTCCTTTCCATTGCACGGAGACCGCCTCATGGGCCACGATCTGAACTACGCCGCATTAATTGGCAGCCGCATCTGCCACGATCTGATATCCCCAATCGGCGCAATCAACAACGGTCTTGAGTTGATCGAAATGAGCGCCCCTTCGCTGGGGCCGGAAATGGCGCTGATCTCGGACAGTGTGGCCAGCGCCAGTGCGCGGATCCGTTTCTTTCGCATTGCCTTTGGTGCTGCCGCAGATCAGATGATCGGGGCGCAAGAGGTAACCTCATTGCTTAAAGATAGCTATGATGGCGGCCGGTTCATGGTGACATGGCATCCCAGCGAGCCACAGCAACGAAGCGTGATCCGCATGACGTTCCTTGCGCTGATGTGTATGGAGACAGCCATGCCATATGGCGGGCGCATCGAAGTTTCACATAACGGCACCCGAATGATTGTGTCAGGCATCGCGGACAAACTAAAAATCGAGGACGGGTTGTGGAGCACCCTCACAAGCGTCGAAAAGCAGGACGACTTGCGCCCTGCACATGTTCAGTTCGGCCTGCTGCCCCTGATTGCTCAAGACGAAGGATGCGATCTCAGCGTCGATATAGCCGAGCAAGAGATCACCATCCGCATCTAGCGCCGTGTCGTCCCGTCACCCGTTACATGGTATTTGAAACTGGTAAGCTGTGCCGCGCCCACTGGACCGCGCGCATGCATCTTGCCAGTGGCAATTCCTATTTCCGCGCCCATTCCGAACTCGCCCCCGTCTGCAAACTGGGTTGAGGCATTGTGCATCACAATCGCGCTGTCGAGGGTGTTCATAAAGGTCTTCGCGGCCTGTGCGTCCTCGGTCAGGATGCAATCGGTATGGTTTGAGCCGTAGCGCCCGATATGTGCCATGGCCTGCTCGATCCCGTCCACTGCACGGGCTGCGATGATCATATCGAGATACTCATGGCCCCAGTCGTCCTCGATGGCGTGCCGCACACCGTCGATCGCTGCCACAGCACTGTCTCCGCGAACCTCGACCCCCGCATCCATCAACGCACGGATGACGCCCATCCCGATGCTCGGCATGACGTCCTTGTGGATCAACAGGCACTCTGCCGATCCGCAGACCCCTGTGCGCCGCGTCTTTGCGTTCAGGACGACCCGCAGAACTTTCTCAGGATCAGCGGCCTTGTCGATATAGATGTGCACGATGCCTTCGAGATGGGCGAAGACAGGTACACGCGCTTCGCGCTGGACCAAACCGACAAGCCCCTTGCCGCCACGCGGCACGATAACATCGATGGTATCGGTCATGGTCAGCATTTCCTGTACGGCGGCACGATCCCGCGTCGGCACAAGCTGTATCGCGTCAAGCGGCAGGCCCGCATCCCTCAGCCCTTGCTGCAAACACGCGTGCAGAGCCGCACTGCTATGAAAGCTCTCCGAACCGCCGCGCAGGATCACGGCATTTCCCGCCTTAAGACACAACGCGCCAGCATCCGCTGTCACATTGGGGCGCGACTCGTAGATAACTCCGATCACGCCTAAAGGCGTGCGCACCCGCTTGATGTGCAAGCCGCTGGGCTGGTCCCATTCGGCCAACACTTCTCCGACGGGATCGGCTTGCTCTGCAATGGCGCGTAAACCGTCGACAATACCTTGCAAGCGGTCCTCGTCCAGCTTGAGACGGTCCAGCATCGCAGCACTCTGCCCCTTCTCGGTGGCAAACTCCATGTCCTGCACATTTGCAGCGAGGATGGTTTCGCGGTTGTTCCAAACCGCCTCCGCTGCAGAGATCAGCGCGGCGTGCTTGCGCTCGGCCGATGCTGTCGCGAGCTCAGCCGCCGCCGCTTTCGCACGCGCGCCGATACCTGACATAATCTCGGAAACTTCACTCATCCTGACCTCCTTGCAAAACCATATCATCGCGGTGTACCATCGCCGCCCGCCCTGGATAGCCCAAGAGCGCCTCGATCTCGGCGCTTTGATGGCCCTTGAGTTGAGCAGCTTCCAAAGCGGAATAACGCGCAAGTCCGAACCCGATCCCGTTGCCGTCAGGCCCCAAAATCGCGATGGCATCGCCGCGCTCAAACACACCGTCCACCTGTGTGATCCCCGCTGGCAGCAGGCTTTTGCCCCGCATCAGCGCGGCCACAGCACCCGTATCAACGCCCACGGCCCCGATAGGCTTCATCGCCGCGATCCAGCTTTTGCGGGCAGCTTGGGGATCGGTTTGTGCCGTGAACCAAGTCGCATTTGCCCCGCTCTCGAGCGCCTTGAGCGGATGCTGCGCTGACCCTTCGGTAATCGCCATGGCACACCCCGCCGAAACGGCAGTTTTCGCCGCCATCAGCTTGGTCTTCATGCCACCTTTGCTCAGCCCCGACCCCGCATCGCCAGCCATTGCTTCAATCTGCGGTGTAATCTTATCTATGACATCATAGCGCGTGGCCGTCGCATCATCCGCGGGATTGGCAGTGTAGAACCCGTCAATGTCGGACAGCAGGACCAAGCGGTCGGCACCAACTGTAACGGCAATCTGCGCAGCGAGGCGGTCATTGTCACCAAACCGGATTTCGTCGGTGGCCACGGTATCATTCTCGTTCACGATCGGCACCGCACCAAGGCCCAGCAGCGTCTCGAGCGTGGCGCGGCTGTTGAGGTAGCGGCGGCGGTTGGCGCTGTCCTCCAGCGTGACAAGGACCTGCGCCGTAGTGATGCCATGAGGCGCCAACACTTCTTCATATGCGCGAGCAAGACGGATCTGACCGACGGCCGCCGCAGCTTGGGACTGCTCCAACGCCAAGGTGCCAGACCCCAGCCCAAGAACGCCCCGACCCAATGCAATAGACCCCGAAGAGACCAGAACAACATCCGTTCCGCCTTGCTTCAGCCATGCAACATCTTGCGCCAGTGACGCCAACCAGTCTTCTTTCAAACTGCCTGTGTCGCGGTCGACCAGAAGGGCCGATCCGATCTTTACGACAACGCGCTTGGCTGTGCTCAGGGTTGCCAAGGCGCCTGCTCCTCTGCGGGCAACTCACGCAGACGGGCCGCATCAATCTCGTTGCGCAGCGCGCGCAGCACCTCAACCGTGTTGGTCCGCGCCACCGCCGACATCTGCATGACCGGACCGCCACTGGCTTTTTCCAATTCAGCACAAGCAGTTGCAAGTTCTTCCTCATCCAGCGCGTCAATCTTGTTGAGCACCGTGATGCGCGGACGGTTCGCCAGATCACCACCATAGGCTTCCAGCTCACCAATAATGGTATGATAATCCTCGATCATCGTCTCGGAGGTGCCATCGACCAGATGCATCAGGACCGAGCAACGCTCGACGTGGCCGAGAAAGCGGTGACCGAGCCCGCGCCCTTCATGCGCGCCCTCGATCAATCCCGGAATATCAGCAATTACAAATTCCGCGCTATCAACACCCACAACACCCAAATTCGGGTGCAGCGTGGTGAACGGATAATCGGCAATCTTGGGCCGCGCATTGGACGTGGCTGCAAGGAAGGTCGACTTACCAGCGTTGGGCAGCCCCAACAGCCCGACGTCCGCAATCAGCTTGAGCCGCAGCCACAGTGTGCGTTCAACCCCGTCCTGACCGGGATTGGATTTGCGCGGAGCCTGATTGGTGGCGGATTTGAAATGAAGGTTGCCCCAGCCCCCGTTGCCACCGCGCGCAAGCTGCACCCGCTGGCCCAGCTCCGTCATGTCGGCAATCACCGTTTCCTGATCTTCATCAAGGATTTCCGTCCCCACAGGTACGCGCAGCAGGATGTCATCGCCGTCCTTGCCCGTACGCTGCTTGCCCATGCCAGGCTGACCATTCTTGGCAAAGAAATGCTGTTGATAGCGAAAATCGATGAGCGTGTTCAGCCCGTCTACCGCCTCGGCCCAGACAGAGCCGCCGCCGCCGCCATCACCGCCATCAGGACCACCATATTCGATGTATTTCTCGCGACGGAACGACACACAGCCGCCCCCGCCTGCGCCGGAACGAATATAGACTTTGGTAAGATCGAGGAATTTCATGTTATGTCCTAATGCGTTACCGCAGTTTGAGGCTGTAGGTCCAAGTGGGCACTGTCGCGCCACGGGCAAGGCAGAATGTTTCTGCATCCCCCAAATAGGCAAAACCCGCGTTCGTCAAGACTTTGGCAGAGGCGGGATTGTCATGGAAGACCGAAGCGAAGACTGTATCTATGTCGAGCGGATTGGCAGCGACCAGTGCTTGCACCGCTGCCGAAGCGACATGGGAGTTGGCAAATGGCGGCGCCACCCAATAGCTAAGCTCGGCCTGATTCCGGTCAAGATTGTAGAGCGCAATGACCCCCATGACCTCATCTCCCGGCTCTTGCTCACCTCCGTCCATCACCCAGCGGTGCTCGGTCCGGTCGGATGCCAACGACCGGTCAATCATCGCGGCAATCAGTCCGTCGGGCAGCGGATGCGGAATATTTACCGTCTGAGAAGCAAGGCGCACATCAGAGCAGTAGTGCGCAATCCGTGTCAGATCGGACCGGCGCACAGGACGCAGGGAAAAATGCTCGGTCGTTAAGGTGGGTTGAGCAACAACAGTATCCATAATCACAAAGCTCCTGCAAAGAGAACAAATAGAACCGAGGCAACCGTGAGACCCGCAAGGGTCCACATCAGATATGGCTCGGCGCGGGTTCCAGAGACCGTGCGTGCGATAGCGCTGCCGCCAAGGGTCCATAGCGGGTGCATGACAAGCTGGCAGGCAAGCAGGACAGCCGCGACCGTTGCAGTTGCCGTCAGAGTCGGAATGTCTGGACCGACAAAGGCGGTGAAACTGCCCACGATCATGGCCCATGCCTTGGGGTTGAGCGGGTGCACAATCAGCCCTGCCAGAAAGCCGGGGGCGTTTGCAGCAGGGTCGCCCTGCCCCAGACGCAGGTTCGCCACCTTCCACGCCAGCCAGATGATGTAAGCGGCTGAAATGTATTTGAGGGCTGTAAATACCGCAGGGGCTGCCTCTGCCAGTTCCATCAGGCCAAAACCGATGGGCCAGATGATCAGCTGTTTTCCAAGAGCAACCCCGAGGACAAACGGAAGTGCTGCGCGAAAGCCGAAGCGCGCGCCGGTAGCCAGAAGTGCCATGTTGGCTGGCCCAGGCGTGCCCACTTGAGAAGCGGCGAAAATGGCGAGTGGGATGAGGGCAATGCTCATGCTGCGATCCCTCGATACTCGGATTTAAGCAGCCCCATCAGCCAATCATCATGCCTGTCGGACCCGACCAAAGCGGCCTCCCGTTCGACCCCCTCACGGACGAAACCAACCTTCTTGTAGGCTGCAATTGCGCGCCGATTGTAAGCGAGGACACGCAACGACACGCGGTGCAAATTCCTGTTTTCAAATGCCCAACCTAACATCATATGCAGGACCCGCGTGCCCAAGCCCTGCCCCAGCAGAGTTGGGTCAAGGATACCTAGAGCCAGCGTTGCACGTCTGTCGTGCATGTCAAACGAATGAAGAAACGCATTGCCGATCAGGCGGTCATCAAAATCGATCATCCACATATTTTTCATCGCCATATTCCGTTCCACCCACGCGCGCGCGCCCTCCAGCGTGAGCGGCGCGAACTCATCGGGGTTGATACCGAGCATATGCTCTATCTCGGGCGAGTTGCCCAAAGCAAAGCGCGCCTCGACGTCCTCGATACGCGGTGGACGCAGGCGTAGGTTACCATTCTCCAGAACGGGTACGTGATCTGTGGTCATGGCACCTCTCCTTTCTGGAACAGGTATTGAGCAAAGAAAAAGGGACCGGCGTTTCCGCCGATCCCCTGAATGTTTCATTCCGTGAGGTACGGCTTATTCAGCAGCCTCGGCCGCCGGTACGATGGAAATGAATGTGCGGTTCTTCAGGCCCTTGTGGAACTGAACGTTGCCGTCAACGGTTGCAAAGATCGTGTGATCCTTGCCCATGCCCACATTCTGGCCAGGCCAGAACTGTGTGCCGCGCTGACGCACGATGATGTTGCCGGGAACGACAACTTCGCCGCCATATTTCTTTACGCCAAGACGACGACCAGCTGAGTCGCGTCCGTTACGGGATGAGCCGCCTGCTTTTTTGTGTGCCATTAGGTCTCTCCTTAGCCTTTAGCCAGTTCTTTGGCCTGTGCGATCCAGTCTTCACGACCCACACGACCTTTGAACGACAGTTTCTCTTCGATCGCTTCGACGTCTGCATCTGTCCACTCCGCAATCTGTGCGAATGTGGTGATGCCTGCATCGTTAAGCTTGCCAACGATTACGGGACCAACGCCAGAAATCTGGGACAGGTCATCGCCGTCGCCTTTGGCGGCTTTCTTCTTCGCGGCAGGCTTTGCAGCCTTGGGCGCTTCTTCTTTGGCAGGTGCTGCCTCGGCCTTTGCGGCTTTTGCTTTCTTCGCCTTTGGCGCAGGAGCTGCATCTGCAGACTTACCTGTGATCGCAGCAACCGCAGCAGCAGAAACGGAACCCGTACCGACAGCAGCAGCAACACCTGACTTGCCTGCGCCAGAAGCGAGGATGTCAGTGATCTTAACCAGTGTCAGCTTCTGACGGTGGCCCTTTGTGCGCTTGGAAGAGTGCTTCCGGCGACGCTTGACGAAGTGGATGACTTTCTCGCCTTTGATCTGGTCAACGACTTCGGCCTGAACGCCTGCGTCTTCGATCATGGGCGCGCCAACTTGGGGGTTGTCACCACCCAGCATCAGCACTTCGTTGAATTGAACAGTCTCACCAGCGGAGGCCGCAATACGTTCCACGCGCAGCATATCGCCCGCCTGTACTTTATATTGCTTACCGCCTGTTTTCAGGACCGCAAACATAGGTCTTCCTTTGCATCTTCCGCGTCCTTTGGTCCCCGTCTTCGGGCGTTTTGGCTCAGAGTTGCCTCCGCATCCACCTGGAACAGCGCGCCCTCAAGGGCGTCATTAAAAATAAACCCGCACGGGAAGTCCCGTCAGGTTCGCGGCTTATCAGACGGTTGACCGTCCAAGTCAAGCGGCATCGCAAGCAAAAAGAGGCTATTTGCGCAGGAAACGCACAATATCCGCCGCTCGCAGAGGCTAAAGCTCCTCAGCCGCCATGTTCAGAGCCATGGCACGCCCCAAAGCATAAGAAATATCCTCATACATCGGATCAAAACCTGCGAACAATCCTGCATTGAGCGCAACACCCGCGGGCGTTTCCACAAAATCGGCATAAAGCGTAAGTTCTTCGAGCGTGAGCGGGCTATAGGCCAAGAGCATAAATGCGCCAAGCCAGCCCAATGTATCGGCGGCAATGGCATCGCGCTCGGAAAACACATCCTCGAGGATTTCACGGTCTGTCATCACATAGACATCCCCGTCGACCAATGCGCGCAGGAATTGATAGTTGGAATTAAGCGCGGAGGTGACGTTGCGGTTGATCAGATCACCTGCATCAATCATTCGGCTGATCTGCTTGAGGCGGGGGCCATCGCTTTCCTGCAGTTCGGCAAAGCGGCTGCGCGCCTCTTGCTCAACGTCCTCAAGAGCCAGCGCCTGTCGTGCCGAATTCTCAAGGGTGATTACCCGCGTTCCCAGATCAGAGGCGAAAAACGTGATAACATCCTCTAGCAGGTCACCCGCCAGAGCGGGTTCCAGCCCTGCCCGAATGCCTTCGCTGATCCGCTGGGCGTCATAGATGCGAGAGACCTGCCCCGTCCACGCCGGCCCGCCCTGCCCGTCCAGCCACTCCTCATCGAGGGTCGCGCCGAACTGCAACCCTTCGGCCTGCAGGATCTGGCTCAGGTTTCTAACCTGCAGCACGTCCATCAATACAGTGTGCCGCGCATCTGCCCAAAGCGGCAGCGCCGTCAGCATCACAAGACAGGCAGCAAGCAGACGGCGCATTAGAGGTCCTGACTGGGCTGCATAAGGCGCAAACGGTCAGCCACAGCCTCGAACCTATTGGCCATGATCTCGTATTGAACCGCATTCATCAGCTCATAGACCTTCTTCATATCAGGATGCTCGAGCGCCTCGGCATAGGCGATAACCTCGGCGTCCGAGAAAGCCTGATAGGTATATGCCGCGCCTTCAAGCGCACTGCGCCGCAGGCTTGCGCGCAACTCATCCTCTTGAGAGCGCATCGCCTCACGCAGGTCGGGCTCTTCCATCTGCAATTCGATCACACCCGCGCCTGCTGCGGCCATCAAAAACCTGATCTGGATTTCCTGAATGGATCGGATGGAGCTGTCTTCGCCGCCGCTGGCCGCATTGAGCCGCTGCAGGATTTCCAAACGGGGCGACTCGATCCCCGCGAGACCCTCGAGTATCTGTGCGCCACTCTCGGATTTCAGACCGTCATCTTCAATCATGTGAGCAGAATTCTCGGCGACGACCAACCGCTGCCCTAGATCAGAAGCATAAAAGTCCGCCGCATGGGTCAGCAGGTCTTGGGTTAGCGTCTTCTCGAGGATCTCCACCGCCATCTTGTGCATCAATTCGGTCTGGAACACCTCGCCTACCAGCCGTTGCCATTCGGAGCCGAAATCATCTGCCTCCAGCCCCAGCATCTGGGGTGCTGCATCCGCTGAAAGTGCGATACTTTCCAACGCGACATCAAATCCGGTGACTTCAAGAAAAGCCTCAAGGTTTTCACGATCTGGCGTTTCGGCCTCGGCGCTTAACACGCCAAACGAGATAAAGAGAGCGGCAATGGGAAGCATCACAGCGTGGCGGATCAGGTGCATGCGGTGTCCTTTCATGGATGAACCATAGCGTACCCAAAACATATAGGGCTACAATCCTAAATCAGAAGAGCGGCAAAGGTCCGCACAAGATTGTGCGCTTAGTCCTCGGCGTCTGGAACATCGGCCTTGAAGCCCGTGGCCACTACGAATTTCTCGGAACTGTCTGCACGGCTCGACGGTGGTTTGAAATTTGCAACCTTGCGAAACCGCTGCTTGAGCAGTTGTTGCAAACCGCCCTCGGCCCCGCCTGCGAGCGTTTTGGCGACAAAGGTGCCGCCCTCTTCCAACACATCAAATGCAAAGTACGCCGCCGCCTCACACAGCGCGATGATGCGGTTGTGATCGGTCTGCTTATGTCCCGAGGATGCCGCCGCCATATCGGACATGACAACATCGGCGTTGCCGCCCAGCCATGCCTTGACCTTTAGATCCGCGTCATCTTCCATAAAATCAAGCTGGTGAATCTCGCAGCCTGCAATCGGCTCCATCTCTTGCAAATCGACAGCCAGAATGGTGCCCTTTGCCTTACCGCTTTTCTCACCGAGAATGTTGGAGCGTTTGACCGCCACCTGACACCAGCCACCAGGGGCTGCACCCAGATCGACAATCCGCGCACCGGGCACGAGGAAGCGGTACTTGTCATCAATCTCCATGATCTTGAACGCCGCACGACCGCGGTAGCCCTCGGCTTGCGCGCGCTTGACATACGGATCGTTCAACTGGCGCTGCAACCAGCGGGTCGAGCTGAGCTTGCGGCCGCGTGCGGACTTGACCTTTACCTTCAGGTCGCGCTGACCGCGGCCTGATGTGTTCTTTGTTGTATTGCGTCCTGTCGGCGTCTTGGCCATCAGAATATCCCTTCTTCGAGCACGCCATCCGCGCTCATTTGTGCATATAACAGACCTTCACGCAAACCGCGATCCGCCACGCTAAGGCGGTCGGTGGGCCATGCGCGCATAAGTGCCTGCAAAATCGCGGCCCCGGACATAATCAGCGCGGAACGGTCATTGCCGATACACGGATCAACGCGCCGGCCTTCTGGCCCCATTGCAAGGTATTTATGGATCACCTTGTCAATTTGTGCAGTGCTCATGCTCATCCCGTCGACCTTCGTACGGTCATAGCGGCGCAGACCCAGATGACTGGCCGCAACGGTAGTCACTGTGCCAGAAGTGCCGACAATCTGAAAACGCTCCTGTGGCTGAGCGGATTGATACGGTGTGAAATCGGCAAGGTTCTCCTCGAAGAACCAGCTCATCAATGCAAACCGCGCCGCGTCATCCTCCACATCATTGAACTGGTCGCGCAAAGTCGCCACGCCAAGCGGCACGCTGATCCAATCAACGACGCGGGCGGCCGGAATATCGGTCTTGGCCTGAACAAAACCGCCATGCAGGCGCATGATCGACTGCGCGCGGTCTTTCTTGGGAACTTGCGAGATGTCGATCCAAACCAGCTCCGTCGAGCCGCCGCCAATGTCCACCACCAGCAGGTTCTCTGTCTTGTGGCTGACCAGTGGCGCGCAGGAAATCACAGCGAGCTGCGCCTCCTGCTCGGGCGCGATGATCTCGAGACGCAGGCCCGTCTCGCGCGTGACGCGGCGCATGAAATCCGCGCCGTTGCTTGCACGGCGGCAAGCTTCGGTCGCGACAAGGCGCATGCGTTTGACTTTGTTGCGTTTGAGCTTCTGCTGACAAATTCGCAGCGCCTGAATGGTGCGCGCCATGGATCCGCGCGACAAACGCCCGGATTGCTCAAGACCCGCGCCCAATTGCACGGATTTCGAGAAACTATCCACCACATGAAAACCGGCGCCCTGCGGGCGGGCAATCAACATGCGACAGCTATTTGTGCCCAGATCTAGGGCCGCATAGAGGTCGTTCGATCTGGACGAAACTGGCGCGGGGCTCAGAACCGTCGGTTTACCTTGTTCGAGCGCGCCCGCACCTTTGGAGCGCTTTGGCGCCATAGTTTGCGCCTTTCATTACGTGTTGCAGTCAAGATACGCGCTGCACGCCCCCCGTGCAAGGACCGACCGCACCCCCTTGGCGGTATTTTAGGAAAATTCACAAAGGTCATGCACCGAATGACCCCGCCGCGCCCTCGCAGCCTGATCCGCGTTGTTATAGGGTGACGTCGCGGATGGTCGTGCAATTGTCGAAAACGACGTCTGCGCACGGCAGTGCATCCGCTACAGAGGATCCAAGACAAGCGACGGCAGAGAGGAATCGCAAGTGGCAGAAGTGGTTATCGTCTATTGGCGGGATATTCCTGCGCAGGTGATCGTGGGCAAAGGCCGCCGCGGTCAAAAGCGCATCCTGCCAGAGCGTTTCGAGCAGGCAATCGACCGTGCCGCGATGAAGATTGGTGCCGAAGATACCGACGCCTACCTCGCAGAATGGCGCAAGGCGGCCCCCGTTACGATTGAGGGCGACGATGCAGCCGTGGCCGATTCCGAGGCCGCCCGTATCGACGCCGAATATGACCGCGAGCGCATCAAGGCGCTGATTACAAACGATGGTTGGGCCTGACCTTTCCTCTTCCACTTTAAGGAGCCGCGCTATGGCATTGTTGAATTTTCGCAAAAAAGAAGCAGCACCCGATGAAGTCAATCCGCAGATCGAAAGCTTCTTGCAGGATTATTCCATCGAAGTAATGCCGCGCACCGCCGAGAAGGTCGAAGATTTCCGCGCCCTCCTGCCCGCAGGCACCCGCGTCTATATTGCCCACATCGAGGGCACCCCCATCGAGGATATGGTCGCCACGGCCAAGCGCCTCAGCGCTGACGGATTCAACGTCATGCCGCATTTCCCTGCGCGCATTATCAAGGACGCCGATACACTGGCCGACTGGATCGCGCGCTATCAGGGTGAAGCCGATGTAAAACAGGCGCTGTTGCTTGCAGGTGGGGTCGCACAGCCTCACGGTGATTTCAGCGACAGCATGCAGTTGGCCGAGACAGGCTTGTTTGACAAGGCAGGGTTCACCAACCTGCACGTCGCGGGCCACCCTGAAGGTAACCGCGATATCGACGCAACGGGCACCGCCAATGTGGATGCCGCGCTGCGCTGGAAGAACCAGTTTCAAAGTCGCACAGACGCGCAGATGGCCATCGCTACGCAATTCGCGTTCGAGGCCAAGCCGATCATTGCGTGGGCCGACAGCCTTGTAGAGGCAGGCATCACCCTGCCCGTCCACATCGGCATCGCGGGTCCTGCCAAGTTGCAGACGCTGATCAAGTTCGCCATCGCCTGCGGCGTGGGCCCGTCTCTCAAAGTGCTGCAAAAGCGGGCAATGGACGTGACCAAGCTACTTCTGCCCTATGAGCCGACCGATGTTGTGGCCGAGCTTGCCGCGCACAAAGCGGCCAACCCAGACTTCAATATCAGCCATGTGCATTTCTTCCCGTTGGGCGGAATCAAGACCAACGCCACATGGGCCCAAAACAACGGCGGCGCTGCTGCTGTTCCAGCTTCCGCCTGAGAGAGAGCAATATGACCAGAACGATCGTCGAATCCAAAACCAAAACCGCCATCATCGGCTTTGACCAACCCTTCTGCGTCATCGGAGAGCGGATCAATCCCACAGGCCGCAAAATCCTCGCCGAGGAGTTGGAGCGCGGTGATTTTTCCCGTGTCGAAGCGGATGCGGTGGCGCAAGTCAACGCAGGCGCGAACATCCTCGACGTGAACTCTGGTGCCGTTTTCTCCAACAAAATGGCCGAAGACCCGCGCTATGCCGACAACAACTTTGTCGAGCCGATGCTGATGCCCGAGATGATCGCCCGCGTGCAGGCAGTTACCGACTGCCCGATCTGCATCGACAGCTCGGTGCCCGGAGCGCTGGAGAACGGTCTGGAGGCCGCCGAGGGTCGCCCGCTGCTGAACTCCGTCACGGGCGAGGAAGAACGGCTGGAGCTGGTCCTGCCACTGGTCAAGAAATATAACGTGCCAGTGGTGGCGATCTCCAACGATGATACGGGCATTTCCGAAGATCCCGACGTGCGTTTTGCGGTCGCAAAAAAGATCGTCGAGCGTGCGGCAGATTTTGGTATCCCCGCGCATGACATCGTAGTCGATCCGCTGGTTATGCCCATCGGCGCCATGGCGACAGCTGGCCATCAGGTCTTTACCCTTGTGCGCCGCCTGCGCGAGGAGCTGGGCGTGAACACCACCTGCGGTGCCTCCAACATCAGCTTTGGCCTGCCCAATCGTCACGGGATCAACAACGCTTTCCTGCCCATGGCTATGGGCGCAGGCATGACTTCCGCGATTATGAACCCCGTTGCCTTGCCGGTAAACGCAAAGAAAATTGCCGAGAAGAAAGCAGAGCTGGCCGCTCTTGGCGTTGTCCTGCCCGAGGGCATGGATGACGAGGCGTTCGTGCAACTCTTCGGCATGGGCTCAACCCTGCCAAAACCTGGCAAAGAGATGGAGGCCATTCGCGCAGCCAATTTCCTCTTTGACCGCGATCCGCATGGCGGCGACTGGATCAAATTCAACAAGGTCGCGCCTAAAGCAGGTCAGGAAGGCCGCGGCCGCGCAGGCCGCACAGGGGGACGCCGTCGCGCCTAAACCTCTGGCACAGAACGATTTTAAAGGGCAGCCGATTGTGCTGCCCTTTTCAGTTTATAGGCCTGCTCAAACCGCGTATCGTGAGCAAATGACACTCAGACCTGCCGAATTTTCAGATGCTTCCAGTATTGCCACCCTGTGCATTGAAGTCTGGGCGGGGACGTATCTCAAGCAAGGTATCAACGGGTTTTTCGCGGACTACGTTCTGGAGGAGTTTACCAGCGCGAAAACCCGCGACCTCATCGCTGACCCCGCGCAGTTCATCCTTGTCTCGCAAAACACTAATGGCATTGACGGCGTGATGCGCTTGTCTTCCAACATCTCTGGTCCCGTTGAAGCGTGCTCGAAATGGGAAATCTCCACACTCTATGTCCAGCCCCGCCACCAAGGCAAGGGCATCGGCGCTCGGCTCCTGCGTGCAGCTTGTGAAGAGGCCATCCAGCGCGGCGCTTCATCAGTCTGGCTCACGACGAATTCACAAAACGCGCCTGCAATCGCATTCTACCTCAAACAGGGCTTCACAAAAATCAGCACGACCGACTTCAGAATTGGCAACGAAGGATACCAAAACGATGTCCTCGTCCGAGCGCTTGGATAAGCCGCAAGGCGTTTATACCAAGCATATCTGGAAAGTGTATCGTGACAGCAATCCAGTCATTCCAGTTTTTCATGCTGATCATCGCGCTGTCCTGATCGGCCAAATACATGATCGCGCAGCTTTTTCACCTTTGGATGATAGGCCCCCGCGTCGTCTGGCGAGGTCAGATCCATATGGTCTGAATGTGCGCGTCTCTGCGCCTAGTCGCGTCAGGATACAAGTGACCCAAAGGTGCTAAAGAGGTTCAATCACCATACGCGCATCGCCCGCGGCCCTGATGATCCCCAGCTTATTGCGCGAGGTGGTGCCGTCGGGGTCATGGTGGATGACGATGCTTACGAGGCACCTTCTTCCTTGGGGAACCAATGCTGGGTCCGGTTGGCGAATGCAACGAGTGACAGCATCACGGGCACCTCGACAAGAACGCCGACGACAGTTGCCAAAGCCGCCCCCGATCCTAGCCCGAACAAGCTGATAGCGACAGCGACGGCCAGTTCAAAGAAGTTCGACGTTCCAATCATCGCGCAGGGCGCGGCGATGTTGAACGGGATGCGCCATGCCCGCGCTGCAAGGTAAGCCACAAAGAAAATCCCGTAGGACTGGATCAGCAGCGGTACGGCAATCAGCGCGATGACCAACGGACGTTCCAGAATGACCTCGCCCTGAAACCCGAACAGCAGCACCACCGTCACCAGTAGCCCGATGATCGAGAACGGTTGCACACGGGTCTTAAAGGCATCGACCGCTGCCTCGCCGCCCTTCCCAACCAGCGCCCGCCGCGTCAGATACCCTGCCAGAAGGGGTAGCAAGACGTAGAGGCCTACCGACAACAGCAGCGTGTCCCAAGGCACAACGATGTCCGTGACGCCGAGAAGAAAGGCGACAATAGGCGCAAAGGCGAACACCATGATCACATCGTTAACGCTGACCTGCACCAGCGTGTAGGTCGCATCGCCCCGCGTGAGATTTGACCAGACGAAGACCATCGCTGTACAGGGCGCGGCGCCCAGCAGGATAACACCTGCAAGGTAAGCCTGTGCGTCGTCAGGCGGGATAAGCCCCGCAAAGACATACTCGAAAAACAACACGCCGAGTGCGGCCATCGTAAAGGGTTTGATCAGCCAGTTGACGATTAAGGTGACGACCAGCCCCTTGGGCTTGTCCCCGATTTGACGTAGTGCGCCAAAGTCCACGCCGACCATCATCGGATAGACCATCGCCCAGATCAAAACCGCCACCAGCAGGTTGACGGAAGCGACTTCCAGTGCGGCCAGAAAAGAGAAGAGATCTGGAAAGAGGTTACCCAGCAGCAGCCCGCAGCCGATGGCAAGTGCCACCCAAACGGACAGCCAGCGTTCAAAGGTTCCCAGACCCGCCGCAGCGGGGAGCGATGTATCGGTCATATTTCGCAAGCCTCCAGTTGAAAAGTGTCGCCCATTAGCAGTCGCAAGCCAGCTCATTGATGACAGGCTGGCAAAGTTCAGGGAGTCCGCCGCAGCAATCTTCCATGAGGAAAGCCAGAAGACCGCGCATCCCGTCCATGTCCGCGAAATAGCGGATGCTGCGACCTTCCCTCGTGTTTCGTATTAGACCTGCGCGGGATAGAATGCTGAGGTTGGCCGACATCGTGTTCTGACGAACCTCGAGGGTGTCACTTATATCACCCGCCGTCATGCCGACCTCTCCGGCCTTGATGAGAAGGCGAAATACGTCGAGGCGAGTGGACTGGCTGAGAGCGGCAAAAGCGTCGAGGGCGTGATCTTTATCCATATATCACGATTTATTGATACGATAGGTGTTGGTCAAGCGCCTTGCTGGAGAATTTAGAGCATGTCGGTGCTCTATTTTGAAACGGTACAAATACTATCGTTGCTGCTGGCGATGGACCCGTTCAAAAAAAAGGAGTTGTCGAGAGTTTTCTGGGGGTAGCAAGTTGCAAGCAGACGTTGAGTGTTGAAAAGCATATTGTGACCAGAGCTCAACTTGCTGCGGCCGCCCCGAAGTATAGGGCTCCGGACAAAGGAAGAGTTATCGGCCCCAGCCGACCACTTATGGCACTCGCGCACTCCACCAGAGCAAGGCAGCGGAGATCAACCTAATTTACGTGACTGACTTTGCTACGGTCCGCATGGCGCCAGCCAGCAACTTTCTTGATGTGTCATTGTGATCTGCTGACAGAACGTCCGCATCCACCGACACTCTACCAACAGACATTCTTGCGATGCAGAGCAAGATCCAGGTCTCCCGATCAGCCTTAGTCCACAGGAAATCGGTCGTGCCTTGGGTCTCTGCGATCTGCAGGAGATATGCTTTACGGGCATCGAGGTTAGGCCATTTGGAGAGGAGTTTGATGAAGTTTTTCAGGTGATTAGTCATCGGTCCATGCTCGGGGCCTACGCGCGGCGGGCGTCTTCAGGGTTTCTGTTGGAGGCTGGCGCCGACCGTATTTTGTCTGATTGCGGTGGTGGGGTGGTTGATAGCCTGCTGCGGGATGGCGTCCTGAGCAATGACCATTGCGCCCGTACGGAATTGCCCCAAAGCCAGCAAGTCTGGCTCGCACGTGGCAGAACGCTACCGCGCCCGTGGCCCGCGCCAGAAGTAACTGAGATTACAGCTGGATTTTCCCATAAGGGGGGACGGCTGGAAACTGGGTTCGGCCAAGGCGACCCACGCACAGCCGATCCTCGAGTGTCTTAGTTTCTTTGTAGAGGCCGATGGTAAGAAGTTCGTCTATTCCGGCGACACTGGCATCAACGCTGACATTGCCGACCTGTCCCGTGATGCTGATCTATTGCTGCACTGGTGCTACCGCGGGGCGGGCAAAATACTGCATCCTGCATTGCAAGCCTACAGCCCTGATCCTGGCGAAGTGGCGGAGATGGCACAAAGTGTAGGCGTAAAAAGGCTCTTTGCAGCCATTTTCGCATCCACATGGGCAGCCCAAATGGACATGAACGAGCATTGAATGATCTTTCAGAGAAATTTGAAGGAGAGGCAGGTATTGTCGAGGATTTGGATGTTTCCGATATCTGACAGCATAAAGAGAGACGCCGAATAACAGTTGCGAAGGCGCTGCTTATCGCAGGCCTGGAAAAGCGGACAAGAGCTATCACCAACTACCGTAGTTATTGATAGATAACGACAAGAGAGCCAAACACTATAGACAAAAGCATGCGTTATCCAAACGTTGCGCTGATTTAAAATCGTTTTAAGGGCTTTAGAAGCGATCATTGTCTCTTTCGCAGCAGGTGACGGCTTTGTCCGCAGACTATGAATTCACCAATCACTAAATTATGCAATTGCAGCGAATGTCGGCTCTGGCAGGCCGCATCGCAGCATTCAAGATGGTTGGCGGAGGGCAGTTATGGGCCGTTCATTGCCTTGTCAGAACCCCGTCGGATTCTGACCTTCACACAGCGCTCTTCCGAATGGTTCGCCAAAAACATACAGCTATCTGCGATATATGTGGAGCAACAACGGCACCAAATTCGCAGTTTCACAACAGGTACCGCAAAATCAATGGCTTAGTTCGCAATGCTTTTGGCAAAATGGCGGACAGACAGGGATTCGAACCCTGGAGACGGTCTCCCGCCTACACACTTTCCAGGCGTGCGCCTTCGACCACTCGGCCACCTGTCCACTGTGCGGTATTTGACCGATGCCCACCTAGAATGCAAGAGCCAACTATGGAAAAAAGTCAGCTCAATCGCTGATTAATTCATCCATCCGAATGCAGATAGACCCGACAGTTCAATTTACCCTTCGTTTCCACTTTATCGACAAGGATTTGCCGATTCCGGTCGTGCGTTTAACATGGGTTCAGCCACAGGGCTGCAAGTTACCAGAAGCAAATTGCACCAGCCGGAGCTGGTCAACGCCTTATGGTCGACATGCGAACATAGTTTTATCGAACTGATGAAGGTTGGCGTCCGGCTTAGCCTCGGTGTGCCACTGCTTAACGATCGGCAAAACACGATCGATCAAAGCCTGCTACGCGGCTATGTTTTCTGGTGCCGCTTGGAAAAAAGATCAATCGTCATTATTGCTAGCTGGGTCTATCAGATCACTTTGGTCTGCTTTTTTCAAACTGGAGGATGGCGCAAGGTTTTATGACGCCGACCCCACCTCAGTTAGAGCCTCAGGATTGCGGATCCACAGGTCGCGTTGTGCAAACGGGATCTCGATACCCTCTTCTGTGAAACGGCGAGAAATTTCAAAGTTCAAATCGGACCGAACCGCGAGAACCCAGTTTACATCGCGCAAGATCGCCCGAATTTCAAAATCCAGGCTGTCAGCTCCAAACCCCTGAAAAACCACGCTGGGTTCAGGGTTCATCAATACCATCGGGTGAGCTTGGGCGATTTCCAAAAGGATCTTTTGAATACGGCGCGGATCACTGCCATAGGCCACACCAACCGGCACAATTACCCGGCCGACGGTGTTGCCCCGAGTATAATTGGTGACTGTGCCAGTGATCAGATCCGAGTTCGGAATAATCACATCCGTACGGTCGAAAGTTTCAATCCGGGTTGAACGCACCGAGATGTCGCGAACATAACCCATCATGCCACCTACTTCGATCCAGTCGCCTTTTGAAATTGGCCGTTCAACGAGCAAAATGATGCCAGAAACAAAATTTGAAACCACTGTTTGCAGGCCAAAGCCAATGCCAACGCACCAGTGCCCGTGCCTAAATCCAATATTCGCTTTGGCTGCAGCTTGCTCTCTAGTACCCAATCGATAATCGACTCCGTATCTCCTGTCTCTTATACACATCTCCGAGCCCAC
>OJDV01000092.1_pt1 | contig 51782 bp, 51 predicted proteins | sample 1592911 | NCBI WGS metagenome assembly OJDV01 (sample SAMN05416860, study PRJEB24817) | seawater metagenome | isolation source: Sea water | place: Canada:Atlantic | collected 2013-11 | reverse complement strand
CTCCCTCGCTGATCGCATGCCGCAATCCCGTCGCGGTGAGGCCTCCCTCCTGCCCCGCTCGCGCAAGGTAGTCATCCCGATGCTGTTTGAGATACACCAACATAATCACCCCGATCTCTACAGCGATCCCTGCAAGGGCGATTAGGCCTACGGCGACAGCAACGGACAGATTGAAACCCAAGTACCAGAGCAGCCAGCTACTGCCGGCGATAGACATCGGCAGCGTCGCGAGAACAATCAACACCTCGCCCACTCGATTAAATGCCAGATAAAGTAAAAACGCTATGATCGCAACGGTTAGTGGCACCACGATCTTCAGACGCTCTATCGCACGTTCCATGTATTCGTACTGACCGGACCATGTCAAAGTATAACCAGCAGGTAACGTGACATTCTCTCGAAGGAAATCACGCGCGCTGGCTACGTAAGTGCCAACGTCGATATCCTCAATATCCACATATACCCAACCCGTGGGTCGCGCATTCTCACTCTTGATCATCGGTGGCCCGTCCTCGACTGAGATGCTGGCGACGTCGCTTAGTGCAATTCGAGCACCAGCCGATGTAAGAACGGGAAGACTTCGAATACTCTCTAATGAGTCGCGTGTTGATCGAGGGTAGCGCAGGTTAATCGGAAACCTTTGCAGACCTTCGATGGTCTCTGCCACATTGAGTCCGCCAATGGCGCCAGCAACGACTGCGTGCACATCATCGATATTGAGGCCAAAACGTGCGGCGCTAAGGCGGTCAATATCAACAACAACATACCGTCCTCCAACCACTCGCTCAGCGTAAACACTTGCTGTGTTGGGAAAATCAGTAAGAAGAGTCTCAATTTCGCGACCGAGTGACTGCACCCTTTCGAGGTCTGGGCCGCCTATCTTGATACCTACAGGAGTCTTAATGCCAGTGGCAAGCATATCGATACGAGTTTTTATCGGCATGACCCACACATTCGTAACACCAGGCAGTTGCACCTTCTGTTGTATCTCTTCACGAATCGATTGCGTTGTCATGCCATCACGCCACTCAGACTCGGGTTTCATATGAATTAAGGTTTCAATCATCGTGAGTGGGGCCGGGTCTGTAGCGGTCTCTGCTCGTCCAATTTTTCCGAATACAGTGGCCACTTCAGGAACTGATTTAATCAATCTATCGGTTTGCTGGAGCAGTTGACTTGCCTCCCCTATAGGCAGGCCAGGGCGCATTGTTGGCATATACATCCAGTCGCCCTCGTCGAGTGGGGGCATAAACTCAGACCCTAGTCTGGACAAGGGCCAAGCAGCCGAAAGCATCACCAGCAAACTCAAGCAAATCACCAACCAAGGCTGTCGCGTTACAAAGTGAATTGCTGGCCTATAACACCAACTCAGGAAACGATTGAGGGGGTTACGCTGCTCCGCGACAATCCTGCCACGAATTAGATAGCCCATTAGCACAGGTACAAGCGTTATTGACAGAAAAGCCGCCACCGCCATCGACCAGGTTTTTGTGAACGCTAGAGGTGCGAACAGTCGGCCTTCCTGTGCTTCCAGACTGAACACAGGAAGAAAACTAAGCGTGATAATCAGCAACGAGAAAAATAAGGGTGAGCCCACTTGTATAGATGCTTTCGTAATAAGCACCCAGCGCGCGGCATCATCCTTTGGAGGATTCTCCTCCAATTTCTTATGCACATTCTCGATCATCACGATAGCCCCGTCAACCATCGCGCCAATAGCGATAGCGATTCCACCAAGTGACATAATATTCGCGTTAATACCTTGGAAGCGCATTATTATCAAGGCTCCAATGATGCCGATAGGTAGCATGAAAACGACAACCAATGCCGAACGTATGTGGAATAGGAATAGCAAACAGACCAACGCTACAATTAAGAACTCCTCAAATAGAGTGCCATAGAGATTGTCTATCGCACTATAAATTAAATACGAGCGATCATAGGTTGTGACGACCTCCACTCCTGCAGGCAAACCACTGCGTAGTTGTTCTAGCTTTTCTTCAACTGCGGCGATAGTAGCTAGGGGGTTTTCCCCGCTACGCATTATGACAACTCCGCCCACCACTTCCCCTTCCCCATTGAGCTCCGCGATGCCGCGTCGCAATTGTGGCCCGAGCACGATATTTGCGACGTCACCCAAGAGCACAGGAGTGCCGCGTGCATTTACTTTGATGGGTATTTGCTTGAGATCGTCAATACTCTGGATGTAACCCGTGGCACGCACCATGAACTCGGTCTCGGCCATCTCGAGCACAGAACCGCCCACCTCTCGATTCCCACGACGAATTGCCTCTCCGACCTGTGTCAACGTCAAGCCAAGCACGTGAAGCTGATCCGGGTCCACGACTACCTGATATTGCTTCACCATGCCGCCAATGCTCGCGACTTCCGAAACACCGCTTACAGTTTGTAGTTCAAACTTCAAGAACCAATCTTGAATTGAGCGCAGCTGTGCGATGTCATGCTGTCCACTGCGATCAACGAGTGCATATTCGTAGACCCAACCCACACCTGTCGCATCTGGACCGAGCGCGGGTGTGACGCTAGCAGGAAGCGACGCGCTGACCTGATTTAAATACTCAAGCACACGGCTGCGCGCCCAATATTGATCTGTGCCATCGGCAAAAATAATATACACATAGGAGTCACCGAAAAATGAATATCCACGCACTGTCTCGGCACCTGGTACCGACAACATGGCAGTAGTAAGTGGGTAGGTAATTTGATCCTCCACCACTTGTGGCGCCTGTCCAGGAAATGGCGTGCGAATGATCACTTGCACATCGGAAAGATCGGGAATTGCATCGACGGGCATATCACGAAAACTCTGTACCCCAATTACGGCAAGTATTAACGCTAACGATATGACCAGCCCGCGTTGGGCGATGGATAGCCTGATAATGAAAGCGATCATAGTTTAGCTTCCTGTTTAACAATGTTCACTATTTCATAACTGCCTTGCTCGGTACGTCGAAACGAGAAATCGACCAAGTCCCCCACAGTCAATTGCCCACTAGTCGTCTGCGACGGGAGTTGAAAACTCATAGTCATGGCCGGCCAAGAGAGCGCCTCTACAGCTTGATGAGAAAGTGTGACTGAAACACCTGCTGTAATTTGAGTGATCTCTCCAGAGGTTTCGAAAAGTGCTGCGTTTGCTGTTGGCAACGCCATCGTGCTCGCCATGGGCATACTGGAAGACATCGCTGAGGAGTCCGAATCTGTTGAGTTAAGACGCGCAAATGCCTGCTCCCCATTTGCCTCTGAGTCCAGGAGAAATTGACCAGAAGTCACGACAACGTCCCCTTCCTCGAGGCCACTGACGATCTCCAGTCGAGTACCGTTGGATATACCAGTACGCACCACAACTGGCTTGAAACGGCCTTCACCTAAGGCTCGCATAACGCGATCGCCGTTGCCGGACCGAATCACTGCCTCGCGCGGCACTGTAAGGACATCGAGCTTAGGCACACCCTCGATGCTGACTTTCACGAACATCCCGGGTAAAAGCCGTCCATTGCTGTTCTCGACTATCAGCCTTACCCGCAAACTACGAGAAGTGGCGTCCAGACTTGGATAAATATATTCGACTGTAGAATTCCAGCGCTCACCTGGAAAGGCTGCGAAAGTTATCTGGGCCGTTTGGCCCGGTGCGATCCAGCCGGCAAGTGATTCGAATACCTCGGCTTCAACCCACACAGAATCCAGCGATGCGAAAGTCGCTAAGACTGTGCCAGGGCTAACATAGCTGCCCTCGCGTACGCTAATCCCTGTAACAACAGCGTCTTTCACGGCGCGTACAGAAAGACGATTACTCATTTGCCTCGTTGCATCCAATGCCGATATTTGCTCGCTTGTAAATCCGAGCGACAGTAAACGGTCTTTGGCCACTGCCCCCAAAGATGCATTATTCGAGGCTATAGCGGACAAATATTCACGTTGTGCACTCACCAGCGCTGGCGAGAACAATTCGTAAAGCACATCACCGTTGAAGACAGAGTCACCCTCGCTAGCTAGATTAAAGACCTCTAACCAGCCTTCTGCGCGCGTGTGTAGTACTTGGATAGTGGACTGATCCCAATTGGTATATCCCACCGCTTGAATATCTGGCGCAAAATTCTCGCGCACTACCGTGTCCGTACGTAAACCTAAGTTTTGCTGAATGGAGGGCGACACCGTAATCGTGTCAGAAGACTCATAAACAGGAATTAGGGGCATTCCCATTGGCGAAAGACCAGGCGCATCACGCTTGTAGTTCGCATCCATCGGGGCGACCCAGTAAAGGGGCTTGCGAGCGCTCGCGTCCGTTACAGCTGGTGCCACCATGTCCATGCTATTCCTAGATGAAAACCAGAGACCGAGTAAAACAACTAGAACGGCGAGAATCACTAATGCCCACAATATTTTAGTTTTCACTGCTACTCTCCAATTGGCCAGAGATGACCACCTGTTAATTTGTCGATTTGTGCCAGGACCATAAATTTCTCGGCATAAGTGCTGCGTAGAAGCAATTGCGTATTGAGTAATTCTTCTTGGGCATCCACTAGTTCAGTGAAATCCCCCCCTCCGCCTTCGTAGTCAGCAAGGCTTGCCGCTATTAATCGGGTAGCGCTTGGCAAAAGTTCGGTTTCAATGAGATGAATTTTGTGCGCCGTTTGCTCATAGCTCGAAAGCTGAGACCAAAGTTGGGATAGAAGCTCGTTACGTTTGTTTTGAACGTCCAACTTAACGCTATGAAGTGTGTAATCTGCAGCGGATTTGCGCGCTGTTCGCTTTCCGAAGTCCAATGGAATATTGACACTAACGCCCACCTGAAGTCTTTGCGCAGATTCATTCCATAATTCATTGTAACCAAGGCTAAACTGCATATCGGGGTAGTCGTCTTTCTCAGTCAATCGCTTCTCTATTTGAGCCGATTTAACGTTTGCTTGCAGCTCGAGCAAGGACGGCTGGGTCTCCAACAACCACGCTTCCAGCTGCGAACGTGACACTAGCTCCGGCCCCGCCAACTCTGCAACCGGTCTTGGCATTGGCGTTGAAGAGGATTGATCCAGCAGGTAATTAAGCTGAGACTGTAGCTGCACACGTTCTTGCTCCAACACGAGGTGTTGGTGTTGCAACTTAAGGTCGAAGGTTTGTATTTTTAGAAGATCTTGCTGCAGGCCGAGTCCGTTAGCATAGCGTGTTTCGACGACAACAGATTGCCCAGAAATAAGTTGCCGAAGCGAATCATTACTATCTAACGCTGAGTGGACATACCACCACTGAGCCCAAACTGCGCGCACTTGCATAATGAGTGCATTGCGCGAACCATCATAACGTCTATCCAGAGCTGAGGTGTCTGCTAGCATTTTCTCAACACGTAGCTGACGTTTCCCAGGCCAAGGAATCGATTGACTGAGTTGCAAATTCTGCCGAACCCCCAAAGCATTGCCGAAACTACTGGGAATCGTGCCGCCAAATGATGAGGGTGCGATAGAGTAAGTCACTCGAGGGTCCTCGAGTGAACCTGCGCTCTTGATAAGCGCCTCACTAGCACTCGCTCGCATGCGTTGGGATAATAAATTCGGGTTCCGAGCCAATAGTCTATTGACTATTACTTCGAGATTGGACGACTGGACTGGATTCTCTTCTGCCATTAGCTGCGTAGTGGCAAGGCTGATGCCGATCAAGATCAGCAAACATACCCAACGCGAGCGGTCTTTAAAACTATTGAACATAGCAATACTCCCATTAGTAAACAGGCGCCATTACCCAACGAGGCAAAGCGCACTAAGTGGAACTAATTTGCGGGAGGTTTAAATCCGAAAACGTGCCGTTTTCAGATACAACGGAGAATTCGCGACAAGGACTGCCGGATCGGAAGGAATATCGATGTAATAGAATTTGTTGCGAACAACAATATCGTTACTGAGGGCGAGATCCCAGAACAGCGTAGGATCGTCAAAGATTTTAACTATGGAAAGCTGGAGCTTTATTATCGTGCTATTGCTAACGATAGGCTCATTGCCTGCCCCATCATCCAGATCTAGGGAGACCTCGACCTTGCAGCAATTTCTTAGGGTGTCACCACAATCAGGATCTTCGTTAACACCGTTACTTTTACTATCTTCTTGATTCGAAACTTTTCCGTCTTGCATACGATGAACCGAACCGCAGCAGCATTCATTCTGCTTGCTATCCATGTCCGTCATCATCACGCACGCATAGCTGGCCTGGACGTTAAACAACACGCCAAAAAAGGATAGTAAAACGATCCATTTTTGTAGTCCGCTAAGGATTCTTTTATTCGTCATTTACTTTTGCAAACTTTGGGGTTTTCACAATTAAAACTGTTAGTTCAGCCGTTAATTAGATTACACCATATCAACGCGTTTGAACAGATTAGTAACATCCCCTCGCTAGCTCTCCTAAAAAGATGCGGAAACTCAGGGCTAGCCCCCCTATATCGTCGCTGGCTGCGTATTTGTACCTAACTCTTACAAGAAGTTGACGTTATGTGAACGAGGCAGGTTGAGCTTGTAAGAGAGCTGTTGGGTAACTTATGTTCTTTCTAAGGACTTGCATTAGCGTCCAAATGGCAAGGGAAGAACTTAGTTTGTAGGCAACATGCAGGACTCCTAATTTTGAATTATGTTTAAAGCTTAGTCGAGAAAAGGCTATCGATTATTGGGCACTCCGGGATATTTCCGAGGCCGCATTGATCGGCCATATTCAATAGAACGAGCTCCATTTGTTTGAGGCTCACGATTTTCCGATTCACCTCCTTGGCGTGCTCTAGCGTTAAGTCATGAACCTGCCTACAGGTGTACTCTTTCGTGTCAACGAGGCTGAGTAGACTCATGATTTCCGCCAGTGAAAACCCGAATCCACGACATTTATTCACGAAATTGAGTCGTTTCACGTCGGATTCATCATATATCCGCCTACCACCCCTATTTCGAACAGCATTTGGCAGTATTTCTTTCTTTTCGTAGAACCGGATGGTCTCAATGTGGACGCCTGTCCGTTCGGAAAGCCCGCCAATGGTCATTGTTTTCATTCTTTCTCCCTTACATTAGCAGTTGCTATTGCACCTGTAGTAACTACAGGTAGCATAATGCTAGCACAGGGTCGAATAACTCTGCATGGAACACTAAAACATTGTTGAGTGAGGAGCTGTGAATTGAAGCTAACATTTGTAGACAAAATAGGCTCCATGGGGATGTTGCTTACCGCGTTGGCGTGTCCCGTATGCTGGCCCTTATTCGCTGGGTTGGGGAGTGCATTAGGCTTAGGGGTGCTGGCTCCTTGGGAGGGGATAATGATGGACTACGTTTTCCCCCCATTTGTAGTCGTAGCGTTAGTGGGTACGTTGCTCAGCTATAGAAATCATAGGAAATTAATGCCGACGATTCTAGGGGTCGGGTCGGCGCTGCTTGTTCTGTACGGTTTTTATGTGGGGTGGCAATTGATGCTCATGTATATCGGTATATTCGGACTACTGATCTCGACTGTTCTTAGCTTTCTCGCGAACAAGCGGCAAGCAAAGATATGCCAATCCTAGCCTGTCCAATCAGCAAGCCTGCATCGAGAGATCGAATAGACTAAGTACACGATCTGCAGTTTGGCTAATCATGAATGATCTACTCGGACTAACGTGAGTGCGCTTTATGAGTCTTCCATCTACGATTGGTCGTGTGGCAAAAACTCTCTCCTTGAATATCGAAACGATTCGCTATTACGAAAGGCTTGGCCTAATAGCGCAGCCTGAGAAGCCAAAGCAAGGCTATAGAGTGTATCCAACTAAAACTGTTCAACGGCTACAGTTTATCAAGAGAGCAAAGGAGTTAGGCTTCAGCTTAAGTGAAATAGAGAATCTTTTGCAACTTGGGGATTCGCACTGCGAAGGCATTCAGGAAATTGCCGAGAGTAAGCTCAATACTATTCGTTTGAAAATTGCGGATCTAGAGAATTTAAAAAGTACTTTAGAGGATTTGACTATTCAATGCCAAAGTAATCCCGAGCGCGCTTGTTGCCCGATCGTGGAAGCATTGCTACCAAACTCTTAAAGTATTTTTCATTTCGCGCTTGACTCTGTACCTCGGTACGGAGTCTAGAGTCTTCTCTTAAGATGAAAACGGAGTTGTTTAAAGCCATGAACGAGAAAACATCACAAAGCACTAAACTACCGCTGACTGCCAGCATTCTTGCAGCCGTCGGCGGTAGTATCTGTTGCATAGGGCCTTTCGTACTTCTGCTTATGGGGGTCAGCGGATCTTGGATTAGCAACCTAATGGCTTTTCAGCGCTACCAACCGTTGTTCATTGTGTTTGTACTCGGCATGCTCGTCTGGGCTGGATTTAAAGTGTATAAGCCCATCGAATCATGTGAACCGGGATCTGTATGTGCAGTCCCTCAAACTCGAATCCGTCGTCAAGTTTTGTTCTGGTTTGTTTCGGCGATAGCGCTCTGTCTGGTGACGAGCGCGTATTGGTTACCCTTATTTTTACTTTAAATTTTACAACGAGGAGATTTCGATGAAGAAATTTATATTTGCTACTTTGCTGACAATTATGAGCCCGATTGTTTGGGCTAGTCCACAGACCATTACCCTAGATTTGCCTACTATGGACTGCGCGATGTGCCCAGTTACTGTGAAGATGGCATTGAATAAAGTAGACGGAGTCATAGAGGCTGACGTGAGCTTGGAGAGTAAGAGTGCGGTAGTGACCTTCGATGACGCCAAGACCGATGCGCTAGCGCTCGTGCACGCAACAACAAATGCTGGATTCAAATCCACAATTAAAATTGTGGAGTAATCGACAATGGATAGTAAGAAGAAGCTATTGCGACTGGGTGTCGTCGGCACTGTAATAATCGCATTGTGCTGCTTTACACCGGTACTGGTCATCCTGCTGTCAGTGTTAGGGCTTTCAGCTTTAACTGGATATTTAGACTTTGTCCTATTGCCATCTTTGTTTTTCTTTGTCGGGCTATGCGTGTATGCATTATACCGGAAAAGGCCAGCGGATTAACTGCGAGAGTACGCATATACATTGAGGAGGGAAAATGGCTATTTTCCAGTACAGTATTAAGGGCATGACTTGTGATAAGTGGGCTAAGGAACTCGAACTCGCGTTTCATAAAATTGCGGGCATTAGTTCTAGTGTGAGCTGGCCGGACAGAACGGCGACGATAGAGACGACCAGTACCATTGATGAGAAGACGATATTGAATGTTATCAATGCGGCGGGATTCTCTGCGGAGGCAGGCAGGAAGGAATCCACCCACTCTGGTGAAGATGAACTCGGCTCCAGAATCGAGCCCGCGCTTGAAGTAGCGATAGTCGGTAGCGGCTCTGGCGCATTCGCTTGCGCCATTAAGGCTGCAGAGAATGGTGCGCAGGTTACATTGATCGAGGCAGCGGATGTAATAGGGGGTTGCTGTGTCAACGTCGGCTGTGTCCCTTCTAAGATATTGATACACGCAGCAGAGATAGCGCAGCAACAACGTAGCAACCCTTTCAAGGGTATTGCGAACAAAGAGCCTGCGTTGGATAGAGGGCTGCTAGTTGCTCAACAGATAGCCCGCGTCGAGGAACTGCGTGAAGCTAAGTATCAGAATATTCTTGATAGTAATCCTGCAATTTCCCTAGTTCGTGGTCATGCTCAGTTCAAGGACGGGAAAACTTTACTGATAAGCAAAGCGGACGGTACACAACAAGAGTTTAAAGCGGACCGCATTTTGTTGGCGACAGGTTCGACACCGGCACTTCCCCCGATCGATGGCCTGGAAAAGACGCCATACTGGACCTCTACCGAGGCGCTATTTTACGACAAGGATGTTGAGCACTTGATCGTCGTTGGCTCATCCGTTGTCGCATTGGAGCTGGCACAGGCCTATCGACGCTTAGGGTCAAGAGTCAGTGTTTTAGCCCGTCACAATTTGCTCCATAGAGAAGAGCCTAAACTAGGCGAAGAGTTGGCAAAGGTCTTTGAGAGCGAAGGTATAGAGGTGCTTAAGCACACAGAGGCGAGTGCTGTCAGTTACGATGGGTCGCAATTCACTCTGCAGACCAATACAGGCACCGTTCAAGGAGACAGACTACTGATCGCCACTGGGCGCCGGCCTAATACAAGAAAATTGAATCTAGAAGCAGTAGGGATAGAAACAAGCGAAAACGGTGCAATCTTAGTAAACAACCAGATGCAGACTAATATTCCCAATATCTATGCTGCAGGTGACTGTAGCGATATGCCGCAGTTCGTCTATGTGGCGGCCGCCGCAGGTAGTAGGGCTGGAACTAATATGACTGGAGGCCATGCGCAGTTAGATTTGGCGACTATGCCTGCGGTTATTTTTACAGAGCCTCAAGTTGCAACGGTAGGATTGACAGAGCGTGATGCGCAGGCGCAGAACATAGAGACAGACAGTAGAGTGTTGGACTTAGAGAATGTACCCAGGGCATTAGCAAATTTCGAAACCCGAGGCTTTATTAAGCTTGTGGTCGAAGCTAAAACCGGTCGAGTCTTAGGCGCGCAGGTGCTCGCTCGAAACGCGGGGGAAGTGATTCAGACAGCAGCGCTAGCTATCCATAATAGAATGACAGTGGACGACATCGCTAACCAACTTTTCCCCTATCTGACTATGGTTGAGGGGTTGAAGTTATGCGCGCAAACCTTCAGAAAGGACGTTTCACAACTATCCTGCTGTGCAGGATAAACCAAAGTCAGTCATTTCGAGTGAACCTGTTGAGTGGTAAGGCCCCAGTTTTTTAGACACCTGGTAGTTCCCTAAAATTCTGCTTTTCCATCTCTTCAGGAGACAGTCCGTTGTTTGCACCATGATTGCGTCGAGGATTGTAGAACCCCTGGCCTTTCCCCCGCCTTAGTACCACTTCCTCGATGAGAGTGAACTTCCACTTGTATAACCTACAGTGCAGCCTCATACGTCGGCGCGTTCAAAAAGTTACAAAGTTCAGGGGAGTGAGATTAAAGGATTGTTGATTAAATCTAAAATTTCCGATGGACTGTTAACTATATGTTCATTTTAAATCTTTATTTTCCAGCTATTTGCGTAACCGTCCGGCCATCACATCTTGAACCGATGTGCTCCTGATTCGATAGTGTCCACCTATTTTTAAGCGGACACCTATCATGAACGAAATAAGCGTAGTCAATCCGGCGCCGAAGCGCAAACGTTACACCAAGGCCTTTAAACACAACGTGATTACCGCCTGTGCGCAACCTGGCGCCTCGGTGGCCCGCATCGCGCTGGAGCACGGACTCAACGCCAATATGCTGCGTAAATGGATACGTCTGGCGCAGAGCAAAAGTACTCACAAGGCACCTGGCTTTGTCGCTTTGCCGATAAATGCCAATGCCCCTGTGCAACCGGCGCCGCCAGTAAAGCGCGCTGCTGATACTGAGGCGATCCGTGTGGAAATCCCGTATCGCCAGCAAAGCATCAACATCAGTTGCCCGGTGTCACAAACTGATCGCTGCCTGGCGCTGCTGCGAGAACTTCTGTAGTGATCCGCATCGATCAGATCTGGCTGGCCACCGAGCCGCTGGATATGCGCGCCGGGTCGGACACGGCGCTGGCCCGGGTGGTGCAGGTGTTTGGCAGTGCCCGGCCGCATTGTGCGTATCTTTTCGCTAACAAACGCGCCAACCGGATGAAGGTGTTGATCCACGATGGTCTTGGCATCTGGCTGTGTGCCCGCAGGCTCAACCGCGGCAAGTTTCACTGGGCTGAATCCTGGCGCGCCCCGCAACTGACGCTCAGCGATGAGCAGCTCAGTGCGCTGGTTCAGGGTCTGCCCTGGCAGCGAGTCGGTGAAGCAGGCGTCATCAGTCTCCTGTAAGTTGTATCGAATCATAACCTTGCGGTAAATGCTATCACCCATTAAGCGTATCGAAGTCAGCGCGGGTCAGTGGCATACTGACGGCATGACTCAAGTTGATCTGAACAAACTCGATGCCGAACAGCTGCGCAACCTGGTTGCCCAACTGATGGGCAGTGCGGCGGACCAGAAGCAGCAGTTGCAGACATTTCAGCAGCGCACTGTGACCGCCGAGCAGCGCAACCGACACCTGGAAGCGGTCAACGCCAAGCTCTCGCACGAGTTGTTGCTGCTGCGTCGTTTGAAGTTCGGCAAACACAGCGAGAAGCTCAGCCCTCTGCAGCAAAGCCTGTTAGAAGACATCATCGATGCCGATACCAGTGCCATCGAGCAGGAGTGGGCTGATCAGATAGAAGATGAACCCATCAGCAACAAACCCAAAGCGCAGCCCAAGCGTGTGGCATTGCCGGCGGAGCTGCCTCGTACAAAGATACGGCATGAACCGGACAACACCCAATGCCAGTGCGGCTGCCAGTTAAAGCGCATCGGTGAAGACGTCAGCGAGAAACTGGACTACACCCCGGGCGTGTTCAGTGTTGAGCAGCACATCCGTGGCAAGTGGGTGTGCACCGAGTGTGAAACACTGACCCAGGCGGCGGTACCGGTGCATGTGATCGACAAAGGCCTGCCCACCACTGGCCTGCTGGCTCATGTACTGGTAGCCAAGTACGCCGATCATCTGCCGCTGTACCGCCAGGAGCAGATCTTTGGTCGGGCCGGTTACCCGTTGGCTCGTTCCACATTGGCTGACTGGGTCGGCCGCTGCGGCCAGGCCTTACAACCGTTGGCTGATGCACTGCGAGACACCATCCTGAGTCACTCGGTGGTACACGCCGATGAAACACCGGTGCCGATGCTGGAGCCGGGCAAGAAAAAGACCCACCGCGCGTACATCTGGGCCTACTGCACCACCCCTTATGCTGATACCAAAGCGGTGGTCTATGACTTTGCGCCCGGACGCGGCGGTGAACATGCCCGGCGTTTCCTGGATGGCTGGCAAGGAAAACTGATCTGCGACGACTACAGTGGTTACAAAGCCAGCTTTGGCCAGGGCATCACCGAGATCGGTTGTATGGCCCATGCCCGTCGCAAGTTCTTTGAGCTGCACGAAACGAATAAAAGTACATTAGCAGCCACAGCGCTGGAGCAGATCGGCAGGCTCTATGAGATCGAGCGCCAAGCCAAGGCCCTGGATCCGCAGCAGCGACACTTGCTACGGCAACAAAAAGGCAAACCCCTGGCCGATGACTTGCACACTTGGCTGATCGCCCACCGGCAGAAAGTGCCCGACGGCACTGCTACAGCCAAAGCTATCGATTACAGTTTAAAACGCTGGAGCGCGCTGACCCGTTATCTGGATGATGGGGCCGTGCCCATTGACAACAATCAGGTTGAGAACCAGATCCGCCCCTGGGCGCTGGGTCGCAGCAACTGGCTGTTTGCCGGCTCGCTTCGCAGTGGGCGACGCGCCGCTGCGGTGATGAGCCTGATACAATCAGCCAGACTGAATGGGCAAGATCCGTACGCCTATCTCAAAGATGTATTGGCCAGGCTGCCAACACACAAGGCCAGTGCCATTAGTGAACTACTGCCACACAACTGGCAGCCGGAAGCCGCTGTTAAATTTTGATGGCCGGAGTGTTACGAAAACGGACTCCATGATTAAGGTCAAATTGACACACGTCGGTAGCTCGTTGGGTATTGAGTTGCCCAGGGAAGTGCTTGACAAGCTCATTGTTGGTCGTGGAGACATCCTTTATCTGGTTGAAGGTCCGCATAGCTACACCCTAACCGCTTCCGACCCTGCCTGCTTACCATATCAATTCCCCGGAAATAAATACCCTTACGAGATTTTCATTCAAGAGTTAAGGCAACAATTCTGGATGAGCTGCCGGGCGTGCTAATAGCCATCACCAGATACTGCTTGCCATTGTGCATGTACGTCATAGGGACACCTGTTACGGTGCCGGGCATTTCTATTTCGGCTACAATAGACCCCGTAGTTTTGTCCAACGCCCAAAGGACCGGGCTCCCGCCTACACCTTCGCCGGCAAACAAGAGTGATTTGGTCAACACCAGACCTGACCGGGTGGGTTTGCCGGTACGTCCAATGTCGATGCCTTGAAGCAAGGGATGATTTGCGATTTCATCTGGCGTGTCGCCATTCGCAACCTGCCAAACATGTTCACCCGTGACCATATTAATTGCAGTGATCCGCCCATAAGGTGGTTTCACCAGTGGGATTCCTTCGACGTTGGGGGGCGTGCCACCACCATGGATATACGCCACGCTGGAGGCTGCAGGATCGTTGACCAGTGCCATCACGCTTGTTGCCGTTCTGGATGGAACATAGATTATGCCCGTATCTGGGTCATAGGCAGCGCCCTCCCAATTCGATCCCCCGGTAGCAGAGGGCAGGAGCAAGGTTCCAAGCGTGCCATCTGGCCCTTTAAAAACAGAGGGCGGCGTGAATGGAGACTCGCTCATTCGATAATCAGACGCTATCTCCATCGCTTTCGCGTGTATCTCTGGGGTGAAATCGACAAGGTCGTCTTCTTGAAAGCCCTGACGGTCGTAAGGAGCAGGAAGTAAGGGGAATGGCTGTGTTGCGGCGGTCCACTCGCCTGGCACATCAGTTTGTGGTACTGGGCGCTCTTCGACAGGAAACAGTGGCTCACCGGTTTTTCGATCGAACATGAACAGGTGCGATTGTTTTAGCGTCTGGATTGCCGCGCGAGTGCCATCCGGCAAATCGACCAGCAGTGGCGCCGAAGGCGTATCCCAGTCCCAGATGTCGTGATGGGTAGTTTGGAAGTACCACTTCATTTCGCCCGTCTTGTAATCTACTGCGACCGTCGAGCTGGAGAAAAGATTATTGCCAGGCCGGTCTCCGCCATATCGATCGCCCGTTGCAGATTCTACGGGCAAGTAGACCAGCCCCAGCTCTTTATCGGCAGACATGGGCGCCCACACTCCGGCGTTACCTGTAAAATCTGCACCGGAAATCCAGGACTCATAGCCAATATCGCCAGGCTCGGGAATGGTTTTGAATGTCCACAAAAGCTCCCCGGTCGAGACATCAAATCCACGGATATCTCCCTTTACGTTCTCGCGGGCAATTGGGCGCATGCCCACAAGATGTGCTGCGCCAGTGATCACAACCCCATCTATTGCCAGTGGCATAAAGGACATACCGATATCTATATCGTCACGACCTGGGCCAAGACGCAGGCCCTGCTGCAAATCCACCCACCCATCGGAGCCGAACGATTCTATTGGGCGGCCCGTCTGAGCGTCCAAAGCAACAAGAAAATACCCTGGTGTAATAGTAAAAATAATTTCTTGGCCATTATTATTGTAATAGGTCAGACCTTTGCCAGACCCTTTGCGAGGAGCATCTTCAAAGCGTTGTCCTTCCTGCGGATTCCACGTCCATTTGATTTGCCCGGAACCTGCATCCAACGCAACCACATTTCGAGTTGCGCCTGCCGTCGCGTAAAGCGTCCCATTAACCATCAGCGGCGTCGTGACACTAACTGTCTCTGGCCGTGGGCCGAAGGGACCGGTGTCAAATGTCCACGCGATCTTCAATGAGTCTACATTGGAAGAGTTAATCTGGTCCAGCGGAGAGTAGCGAATTGAGCGTTCATCACCATTGTAATGAGTCCACGGCTGGCTGCCAGTTTGAGCCACCTCAGCCGCTCCAGGGTTAATTCGAAGTTCCGCTAGAGCATTGGCCGAAATCTGGCCATTAGGGATCTGGATATTGCCCGACTGGAGAATAAATGCGGTCAGATCAAGATACTGAGTATTGGTCAATGAGCCCGGGGTCTCTGCTGGCATGGTCGTTCGGATTTGATTGAACAACTCGTCACCCGTACGACCTATCCAGCGTGCTCGAAGCCGGCCATCCATCTCGGCGGGAACATGGCACCTGGAACATTCCGACTCGAATATTGTTTGGCCACGCTCGACGTTCCCATCCTGTCCCTGAGCCGAGCTGACCGCGATAAGGCTGACAAGCAGCGCTGCTGATAATCTAAACATGCATAATCCTCGTAACGAGTTAGGTTTAAAGTAAGACTTTTCCAGATTGAATCATAGATATTATTGGCACACGACCCCTAATACGCCATACTGATTTTTGCCTGAACATTGCGGTCACGACGCTCCACGCAGGAGGTCAGATTTCTCTTCATGTCTTCTCGGCATCGATACCATATATCGAAGACTGCGTTTCGGCCAAATGATCATTCGTATCACGCCCCATAGCTGGGAGTTGGAAGTTAAAGGTCCGGGCGGCGGCTGTTTGACGAAAGGTCGATGCGCAGATCCGTCGCATATTGCACTCCGCCTTGAATCTCTTCGGTCGCAACAACCCCCGTGGAAAACAGGAGGCAGATCACTAAAGCTACAGGGCAATGGTAGAATCTCGGGCTGTACTGGGTCTTCGGGATCGTCTCCGCATGCAAGCATTTATCTTCACATGCTACTGCACATTCACCAGGTCTAGGGCCGACTTAAGCCCCCTTGCCAGCGCTTCCGGTGCGCCCACTCCCCAGAAATGCATAAAAAACAGCCGGGGTTCCTCCTCAAGCATGTGATTATGCAGCGCGGTAACCTCGATATCGTTGTCACGCAAAGCTCGCAGAACTGGATTGACTTCGTCCGCTGTCAGAACAAAGTCGCCGGTAGTTGCAGCCTCGTCGCCGCCGGCAGACTGGAAATTTATAGCAATCTCAGCACCCATTCCTGCGGGCAGGGCCATGCCATCCTCACTGATAGGCGCTGCACGGGGAATGCTGACTTTATAAACACCGCCGTCGGCACTTCCTTCATGCTCCAGCACCTGTGCGATGATTTCGCTGTTGAAATCCAGGCCTTGCTCTGCGCTGTTTGCTGTAGGACTGTTCATGGGCGTTTCACTAAGGGCAATGGCATCCCTGAAGGTTTTGGCCAGTTCTATGGGATCACCATGTGCCTCCACATGCATGTACATCGGGAATGGCTGGGCGCGCAGCAAATGGTTATGGATAGCTGTCACTTCCACCCCCCCTTCGGCGAGCCGCTTCATCACAGGGTTTACCTCCTCCTCAAGCAGAACAAGATCTCCCATCACCATGACCTGATCATCATCGGTGGGGTGGAAAGCGAGCCATGTGCCCAGTGCGAGTCCCGGCATGACATTAGTGCCGTCTAAAACCACCTCGAGATCCGTGCGTGGGAAACCGAAACGGTGGACTTCCCCAGCCTGGCCGCTCACAGGCCGAGCCAAGATTTCGCCCACCTCAGGCCAGTCAACCTGTGCGCTTGCAGGATTGGTGGCAAGTCCTAGAACTGAAATGAGAGCTGTAGTGCATAGCGTTCGCATTGGATTGCTCCTTACATATGCTTATGAGATCTTGGAGGATAAACTCATCATTTCGATGATACAAGTGTTGCTTACGGCCATGACTGAAGATACATTCTACATATGAGCGAAAAAATCCCCGAAAATCAGGCGGCCAGCCGTGAAAAATGGCTTTTATTGATATTCCAGCTACCTTCGAAACCGGCTTATTTGAGGGTCAAAATCTGGCGAAGACTGCAGGGCATAGGTGCGATTGCTGTCAAAAGCTCCGTCTATGCCCTGCCCGCGAACGAAGAGTCTTTGGAGGACTATGAGTGGTTACTGCGCGAGATCGAGGAAGGCAGCGGTGAAGGCCTGATTTGTGAAACGCAGTTTGTGGATGGTTTGACTGATGCCCAGGTTCGTCAACTGTTTGATCAGGCCAGAGATGCGGACTACGACGCTGTGGCAACAGAGGCTCGCGCGCTTGACGAAGCAATCAAGAACGATAAAGAGCAGGAAACGGGGGATGTGCGCAATCAAATTGTTCGCCTTCGCAAGAAACTAATAGAAATTGAGGCAATCGACTTCTTTGGGGCAAATGGCCGTGAAGCGGCCGAGGGGTTGCTTTCGGCTCTCGAAGATAATCTCAAGAATGCCACTGAGAAAGTAGATAACGAGGTTAAAAAAACCGCGTCTTCAGCCATTCCACAAGGTAGCGTTTGGGTGACACGCAAAGGCGTACATGTAGACCGAATTGCATCTGCTTGGTTAATACGACGCTTTATCGATCCGGAGATGCAACTCAAATTCGTGGCGGCCACAGGATACATCCCTGAGGATGGCGAGTTGCGATTCGATATGTTTGAAGCCGAATTCACTCATGAAGGTGATAACTGCACATTTGAGGTACTCCTGTTGCGAGCCGGCTTGGAGGTGCCTGCCCTGCAGAAAATCGCTGAAATTGTTCATGATATAGACATTAAGGACGGCAAGTTCGCCCGAGAAGAAGTCGCCGGCATAAGAACCTTGATCACCAGCATCTGCCTGTCGACTTCTGATGACGACGAGCGTATTCGACGGGGCTCAGTCGTGTTCGCCGATCTCTATAGGTATTTCAAAAGGAAGGGTTTGCAATGACGGACACTCGCAACGTGAAAGCCGAAGATAACGCTCCGGAAACCGGCGGGCATAACATACCTTTTTCGGAAGCATTGTGGGTTTGGATGCGGGTCGCTGCACTGTCCTTTGGCGGCCCCGCCGGTCAGATCGCCGTGATGCACCGGATTCTGGTGGAGGAGAAAAAATGGATCGGCGAAAACCGATTCCTGCATGCGCTGAACTACTGCATGCTCCTGCCGGGACCAGAGGCGCAGCAGCTCGCGATATATATCGGCTGGTTGCTGCACAAGACAAAAGGGGGGCTCGCTGCCGGCATTCTGTTCGTGCTGCCAGGATTCCTTTCAATTATGGCGCTCAGTTATATCTATGTGCTCTATGGCAACATCAGCGCAGTTGAAGGCTTATTCTTTGGCCTCAAGACCGCCGTGTTGGCCATTGTACTGCAGGCCGTCGTGCGAATCGGCTCCCGTGCACTGAAGAATAATGTCATGCTGGGTCTGGCAGCTGCCGCGTTCGTGGCTATTTTCTTCCTCGGCATACCGTTTCCACTCATTATTCTCTCGGCAGCGCTAATAGGTTACTTCGGTGGCCGTACCGGAATGCCTGCCTTTGTCATTGATACCAGCCATGGCAAGCAGGGAGAGGGTCTGTCCGATGAGGACTCAGCATTAGGCGCCACCATACCGGCGCATGCCAAACCCACCGTCTCTTGGTCCATCCGAATATCACTGATTCTGCTGATTCTATGGTTCGGACCGATTGTGTTATTAATCCAGACGGTGGGGATGGAAAATGTCTTTTCCCAGATAGCCATATTCTTCAGCAAGATGGCGATGGTGACCTTTGGGGGCGCGTACGCTGTTCTCGCTTACGTGAGCCAGGCGGCCGTGGAAAACTTTGGATGGCTGACCCCAGAAGAGATGCTTGACGGTCTGGGCATGGCGGAAACAACCCCCGGACCGCTGATTCAGGTGGTCCAGTTTGTCGGTTTTTTGGCGGCTTTCCGGGATCCAGGGACTATGAACCCCTATACAGTTGCGACACTCGCCGCTGTACTTACTACCTGGGTAACATTTGTGCCCTGTTTCTTATGGATTTTTCTGGGCGCCCCCTTCATTGAAACCTTACGCGGCCATAAGGCACTCTCAGCAGCCCTCGCGGCAATCACGGCGGCAGTGGCGGGTGTCATCCTTAATCTTGCACTCTGGTTCGCGATGCACGTGCTATTCGAAGTGCGTGAAATCTATGCCTATGGGTTGACGGTAGATGTGCCTGTGCTGAACACGATCGATATACCCTCTTTACTAATGACTATCGCTGCGCTACTGGCGGTATTCTACCTCAAGATTGGGATGATAAAGGTTCTCGGGCTTAGCGCTTTGGTTGGGATGGCTTTCTATTCTTTATGACGTCATTGCGGCCTCGGTAGGGGTGGCAGTTATCCGCCACCCTCCGCACAGGGCCGTGAGTGCGAAACTATCGCATTCAGATATGTGTGGAAGAATAGGTAAATGAATACGCGACGCAACTGAAACTTTGGGCGCGCAGACCCACTACTTGGATGACGGGGCTGTATCTATCGGCAACAACCAAGCGTAATAGCAGATCCTCTGCCTCTCGAAGATTCTTCGCATTAATTGGCACACATAAACAGCTTACAGGTTGCTATGACCGTACTGTTACAATCCGGCGCACCTCAGATCAAGATGTGATGGCCGGACGCTTACCTATTTGCTTGCCGTGATACTCCATGTGCCAGTCTATTTCAGAACTATATTGTCCAATAGGTATTTTTCATGTCAATTTTTACAGCTTGTAGAGAGTCTCAGTTTAAAGCTCTATTGTCCGCCAACAGGCGCTGGGCGCAGCCCTGACTATTCATGGCACAGTGGTGGGTCTAGCGTCGGCCTAAGGCCTTAGGAGTTTAGCGGCAAGCGTGCGACGAATTTAGTGCTTATGGCACTGGAGCGTGCTTCGACCTCGCCTTCGTGGGCTTCGATAACTGACTTGACGATTGCGAGCCCTAGCCCGGCCCCCTCACTATTGCGCGCTCGTGACGGATCGATCCGGTAGAAACGATCAAAAATTCTGGTTAGATGAATCGAAGCGATCTCGGGCCCATTGTTCTCAATGGTTACCAAAGCGTTTGCGCCATCCTGCGCCAACGTGACATTCACGACACCTTGATTCGGGGAATGGTAGATTGCATTAGAAAGCATATTCGTGAAAGCGCGGCGCAACAAATCGCGATCGCCCTGCACTAACACTCTCTTAGAATTGACAGCTAGTGAGACGCCACGCTCATCCGCAAACGCATCGAAAAACTCAAAAAGTGCCTGGAACTCGTCCTGTAGATCGATTGGCGTACTGCTGAGTTTTAGCAAGCCATTCTCGCTCTTGGCGAGCCAAAGCATGTCGTTCACCATTTTGTTCAAGCGCTCCTGCTCTTCCAAAACTGAATAGAGCAGCTCACGGTAATCGGCATCGCTTCGGGCTTTGGACAAACTCACTTGAGTCTGGGTAATCATATTCGTCAAGGGCGTGCGCAGTTCGTGGGCAATATCGTCGGAGAAATGCGCGAGTTTGCTGAAACCCACCTCTAGTTGTTCAATCATCTGATTAAAGGACAGCACAAGGTTCTGTAACTCTATGGGCACGGTGAGAGGGTCAAGGCGCGTATCTAGTTTATTGGTCTGAATTGTCCGCACACTGTGACTCATGCCGCGCAGGGGACGCAGACCTTGATAGACGCCAATCCATGCGGCCAATAAGATAATCACACCGGCGCCTAGTAGAATTAACCAAAGACTGCGTTGAAATGAGTTTAGAAAATTTCTGTGAAACTCCATGTCGATGAGGCTGGTAATTTGGTAGAGGTTCGCATCGATTGACCTGAGCACAACAACGCCTCGATAGGTCCTATTGTCGATAGTCCAGAGCTCGGTTGTTGTCGCATCGACATCTACAACCGGCGAGACGCTGGGGACAGCAGCGGAAAAATCCAAACCCGCAGAACTAAACAACACCGCCCCGGACTCATCCTTGATTTCATAGAACACACCATGGTGCCCAGAGATAGCCGATGACAGGCTCGAGGGGGCCTCGACCAAATCGCTGCTCTCTTGAGTCAAGGCATGCTCTATGGCACCCACCATCACGCGCAGTTCATCCGCGTCCTGCTCTATAAAATGATGCTCTACCGTGCTGAGTACCAATCGACTAGTCAACAGAAGGCTCATCCCTATGGCGAGCATCACAAACAGCATTACGCGCAGAGATAAAGAGATTGGACGCATGTGTTTAGGATTCATGGTCTTGCTCCCACTCCAACGTGTAACCCATGCCGCGCACGGTATGAATGAGCTTCGGTTCGAACTCATCGTCGACCTTGGAGCGCAAGCGGCGGATGGCGACATCGATGACATTGGTGTCGCTGTCGAAAATCATGTCCCACACTTGCGAGGCGATTATCGAGCGCGGCAGCACCTCACCCTGGTGCCGCATTAACAATTCCAGCAGACAAAATTCCTTGTGACTAAGGTTGATGCGCTTGCCTGCTCTGCTGACGCGGCGCTTGAGCAGGTTGATCTCAAGATCGGCCACCTGCAACTCTTCTTGGGTGCTAGGTGCTTGCGTGCGTCTTAATAGACTGCGTACTCGGGCCAGCACCTCCACGAAGGCGAAGGGTTTGATGAGATAATCATCAGCACCGAGCTCTAAACCTTTAACCCGATCATCGACACTGTCGCGCGCCGTAAGAAAAAGCACAGGCGTGGCATTCTTCGCCTCACGCAAAGACTGCAGGATACGCCAGCCATCCACATCGGGAAGCATGACGTCGAGTATGACGAGGTCAAAGCTCTCGGTCATGGCCAGATGATGACCATCGAGACCATTGCGGGCCAAGCTAACCTGAAAACCAGCCTCAGTGAGGCCCTGGCGCAGGTAGTCCGCGGTCTTTATTTCGTCCTCTACCACTAATAATCGCATATCTCTCTCAGTCTCGAGTCGCTGTTGGGGTGAGGCTAATGCGGCCATATTAACAATTGGATTACATCAAGATTACAAATTTATCATCTTCTTGTCATCGGAGTGAAAGCCTCGCTCAGTTAGAGTAACCCATCACCTTCGCATTCCAAGGGTCAAATTAATGCCACAGTATAAAACATCACAAGCACTCTCGTCTCAGTCCCGTCGTCAACTACTACAGGGCCTCGTATTGGGGGGTGTCGCTAGCGCACTACCCGCGACACTAAGTGCGCAGTCTAACACCATCGCGCAAGCAACACGGGGAACTCCTCCCATTCTAAGCGGCCCAGTTGTAGAGCTGGAAGTGGCCGAGTCAAAAGTAAACTTCACCGGCGAATCGCGCATTGCCACCACGATCAACGGCTCAATTCCGGCCCCCACACTCAAATTCCGTGAAGGCGACGAGGTCACAATTCGAGTGACCAACAAGTTGAAAGTGCCAACTTCGATTCACTGGCACGGCATTATTCTTCCCTATCAAATGGATGGCGTGCCAGGCATCAGCTTCGATGGGATAGCGCCTGGAGAAACCTTTACATACCAGTTCAAACTCGAACAGAGTGGCACCTACTGGTACCACTCTCACAGCGGTTTTCAGGAAATGACTGGGATGTATGGCGCTCTTATCATCGAGCCACGGGAAGGTGAGATTTATCCGGTCGACCGCGATTTCATTGTTCAATTGTCTGATTGGACAGATGAAGATCCAATGCGAGTGTTCAACAAACTGAAAATTCAGAGCGATCTGTACAACTTCAACCAACCTACTGTGGGTGATTTTTTCAGTGACATCGCCAATGGCGGCTTGGGTCTTGCCTTGGACAAGCGGCGCATGTGGAATCAGATGCGCATGAATCCAACGGATTTAGCTGATCTATCTACGGCCACTCTGACCTATCTGATGAACGGAAGCCCCGCTAATTCAAACTGGACCGCTATCTTCAAGCCGGGAGAGCGTGTTCGCTTGCGCATCGTCAACGCCTCTAGCAATACCCTTTTTGATGTGCGAATACCAGGCCTCACCATGCGAGTAGTTCAATCGGACGGCCAAAATGTAAAACCGGTAGAGGTAGACGAATTCAGGTTCGGCCCAGGTGAAACTTACGACGTGATTGTCGAGCCGACCGGAGACGCGCACACCATATTCGCACAAAGCATGGACCGCAGTGGTTTCGTGCGTGGAACATTAGCAGTACGGCGGGGCTTGGAAGCGAGCATTCCTCCCTTAGACGCGGTCGAGCAACTAAGCATGATGGACATGATGGGCGACATGACAGCGATGGCGGGCATGGCAGGCATGAATCACGACAATGGGGCATCCACGTCCGATCATAGCGGTCACACCGTGCCTGCACCGGTAGTGGACCACAGCAGTCACAGCGGCCACAACATGTCCGCAGATCCACTGTCCTTGCCATCGAAAGCTGTCCGGCACGCAAGCACAGAGTACGGCGCCACAGTCGATGCCCGCGTAGACACCCCGCGCACCAACCTCGATGATCCTGGCATTGGTCTACGTGACAATGGTCGGCGTGTGCTTACCCTAAACGATCTGCGTTCGCTCGAACCCATTGTAGAACCCACTGTCCCTACTCGTGAGATTGAATTACATCTCACAGGCAATATGGAACGCTACAGTTGGTCGATCGACGGTTTGGAGTTTGGCGACAGCACTCCGATTTATATGCGCAAAGGAGAGCGTGTTCGCGTCATTCTTCAGAACGACACTATGATGACCCACCCTATGCACCTGCATGGCATGTGGAGTGATATTGAACGAGAGGATGGAGAATTGCTCTCGCGCCAACACACGATACTGGTGCATCCAGCGCAACGCATCAGTTTTCTTGCCACGCCCAAAGATGCCGGTCAATGGGCTTGGCACTGCCACCTGCTGTTCCATATGGACGCAGGCATGTTTCGCAAGGTAATCGTGTCATGAATTATTTTTATCTCCTAAGTATAGTTTTGCTGTTCGCCAACGACTCCTTTGCACAAGATAATCACGTGCATAATCCGGTTATAACACCAGAAACTGCGCCTGCAGCAAATGCTACGGCGCACGAACATTCTATCACTGTTGTAGCGGAACTGGAGAATACAGCAGCAATGCCAATGGATCATAGCGCAATTGCGATGGATTCAGATGAGCCACCTGAGGGTACGCGTGATCCCCACGCTTACTCTGCAGGGTTTACTCAGGCGGCAGGCCCATACACATTGCCGCCCGCGCAACGTCTAGTGCTAGCAGATGAACACTCTATTTCATCTCTGCTTGGTAATGGCGTGGAGTATACCCCGGATTCGAAAACCGGAAACTATGAGTTGCAAGCCTGGCGTGGCACCTCTTTCAATAAACTCGTGATCAAAACCGACGGTGCATTCACAGAGAATGATGAGTACGAGAACGAGACCGAACTTCTTTGGGGACGCGCGTTTGCACCTTTCTGGGACTCACAACTTGGCGTACGGGTCGACTCGCGCAGCGAAGGCAAAAACCGACAATGGTTCGCAGCAGGCGTTCAGGGTCTAGCACCCTACTGGTTCGAGCTTGATGCCACGGCCTATCTGGGAAGTGCAGGGCAAACTGAGTTTGTGTTCGATTCCGAGTACGAAATGCTAATAACACAACGTCTAATTTTACAGCCGCGCGCTGAATTCACCGTACGCGGTAAAGACGACCCCCAAAACTTACTAGGCAGCGGTTTAGCTAACGCCGCGCTCAGTCTCCGACTGCGCTATGAGATCTCGCGGCAGTTCGCCCCTTTCATAGGTGTCGAGACCGAGAAAAATTTCGGCAGTACCGCTGACCTGTTAAACGGCAACGGAGAATCGGTGAAAGATACACGCTACTTCGCAGGCGTTAGGTTCTGGTTTTAGATGCGAAAACTTCCATAACTTTCAACATTGAGGATACAAAAATGAACTTAGTCACAAAAATCGCAACTGCTTTAGGCGCTACCACGTTATTAATCTCTCTTTCATCAAACGCGCACGAAGCGAGCGAGCACATGAAGGACGCGCAAAGTCCAGATTGCGCTGCCATGGCTGAAATGGATCATGAAAAAATGGACATGAATGATCCTGTGATGGCCGCAATGATGAAGCAGTGTATGGCTTCCGATGCACACGGTGAGGTCGCTACAACCGGTGATGCCCATCAGGAGCATGCTCACGAAGCAGCAAGCACTGATAGTGATGCAGAGCATAATCACGAAGCGGCCGCACCAGTGGCTGCCGCGGTCGTTGAGGAAGTACATCAACACTGATAGAACTGCAGTCTATCCGTTCCGTTAAAAGGGGCAGACCTATTGCCCTTTTCTATTTAACATCTGCACTAGTAGGAAATTGAAAAATGCGCACAGGAATTTTTATCGCACTGGCATTCGTCGCAACGGGTGTCTTTATTTTCTCCGGGTTATACCCGATGGGCGCAGATACCCCACATTTCCGCGTCACGACGTGGGCGCTAGAAATTCTGCGAGAACGTTCAATTGCCCGCGCGTCGTCAGAAATCAAAGCTCCAACGGATCTCGATTCGGCTGACCGCCTATTGTCGGGAGGGGCTGACTACAATGACATGTGTGCAGGATGTCATCTTAGTCCTGGAGTAGAGTCATCCGATCTGTCTATGGGCCTGTACCCTGCCCCGCCCAATCTGACCAACCACGCGCACGTAGAACTCGACTCAAGCGTGACGCTAGCGCGCAGTTTCTGGATAATCAAACACGGTGTCAAAATGTCGGGTATGCCTGCGTGGGGAAGGGGTCACGATGACGAGCGGATATGGAATATGGTCGCATTCCTTGAGAGACTGCCTGACTTAAACCCTGTTCAGTACCAAATCCTTACCGCGAGGGCACCTATGCAATCAGAGGAAACACATTAATCACCAGAATTTCTTGAGCAGTTCACGCTTACAAGGCTTATCTTTCCATTCATCAGCATCAGCCAGTGGTAATTGAACTTCAGTAATATTTCCCCAAAGCTGACTAAGCTCCTGATTTAGGGACAGAAATTCAGATTGAATCACCGGAAGCTCATCTTCTGCATAAATCGCATTTGCCGGGCATTCGGACTCACAAAGTGCGCAATCGATACACTCGTCTGGGTGAATCACCAACATATTGGGGCCTTCGTAGAAACAGTCCACAGGGCAAACATCTACACAATCAGTGTATTTACATTGGATACAGTTTTCGCCAACCACGAACGTCATGTTAATTTACCGTCATAAGCAATGAATCGGAATGCAACTCTATTTTTCACAGTTAGCAAAATAGCGCAAGGGACTAAGCATGCAAGATCATTCCGAGCACGATCGCAGCGCGCAATACCATTCAAACAGCCTAGCACTTTAGGGCGCAGTGCTTTTGTTCGCTTTTATGTCAACATACTCGGTAACAAATCAATCTAGACTTTCTCGTTCTTTATGGCATTTGTCAAAATTGACGGCCTAGCCTTTCTTACGGTTGCGGATTTATGGGTATCGGGACTTACTTAAGAGACTATCGCTTCTCCCGAGGAGGACGCCTCTCTCGCAAGCTTCCTCGGCGCCGTCGCACTGGGCATCCTCGCCTACAAAGGGTTTACCACTATTACCAACAGCGGGTCTGAAATTAAAAACCGAAGAATAATGTAGGTCGCACCATAATTATCTCGCTCGCTATTTGTTGATAGTCTATTTACTAGTATCTTTTGCTGTCGCTGGAAATCTGAGCATTAGTGAAATTTTAGCCGCGAGAGACTACTCGTTAGCGGAAGCCTCACGACCAGCATACGGACAGCTAGGATTTCGGACCACCGTAATATTCGCCATTGTTGCTACGGTTTAAAACTTTATCGAGAGTGTGTTCGCAGTCTCGCGCATGTTGACCATGCTGACTGAAATAAAGTTGGTGCCTCATAGCCACTTTGGGATGTCAAGCAACATTCAGAAACACGCACTGGTTTACACCATGGTGCTGACAATCATATTCGCGGCGTATTTCGACCTTGGCCGCATCGATTCTTGGTCTTTTACTGATTCTTGATGGTGAGTATTGGTTCCTGAAAACTCGTGACTCTCAAGACTAACATTAACGCTTTTCAACTCTTACCCAAATATCCATACATTGAACAATCGACATATTACATCTGTTTCGATGGGCCCTTAACGTCCGAGATCACCATGCCCTAGTATTTGAACCTCCGGTTATAGAAAGCGGCAAGTGATATTCAGTGCTCGCGACACGCCTCCTCGATCTTTTAGGACAATTGCTCCGCTCCCATCCATAGGAGTCCAAGGGTTACTGGCCACTCGTTTCAAGCTCGACTGAATTAGGCACGTCGAAGTTGAATGCGCAATATGATTAGGTTACTCTGAACATCTAATTTTCCGATCAAGAATTAACTCAGGAAGGTCTTCAAATGAACTTCACTAGAACTGTATCGTCAGCATTCTTAATGATCCTTCTCAGCGTGCCAACTGCCAATGCACAGTCAGATGATGCTCAGGCTATTAAGGATTTGCTTGAAGCCGTTGCAGCGTATATGCAGGCAGGAGATATGGCTTCACTGGGCAAGATTTACGCCCCGGGACGCGGAGTTCACATAATCGAGGGTTCAGGTGTCAATCACGGCTGGGAAGATTACAGAGACAATCATCTGGGCCCTGAACTCGATGCTTTTAAGAATTTCACTTATAAATATTTGGCAATCGAACCTGTTGTGAAAGGCGAATTTGCTTTCGTGGCGTTGCGCTACGAGCTGACAGCAGACACCGATTCTGGCCATATTGAAATGGAAGGTCGGGGTACCACTGTACTTGAGAAGATGGATGGGATGTGGCGCATTGTGCACACTCATACGTCTGGTCGTCGTCGAAATTAAATTGGAGGGATAACGTAACTACAACGACATTAACGGATGCGTTTATTCTATATTTTTTTGCACCATTACATTTTATTCAATTGCCTCTCCCATCTCCCGCTCTCCAATTAGTGAGACTACTCTAATCTAGAGCCTCCCGGTTTCTTCCTAAAACTCTGAAACAGATTTCCTAAACATTCAAGGTGTTCATATTATAAACAGACCACTAATAACACCCGTTTCAATTGGCGCGTCAGTAACAATGATACTGTGGGCGATTTGTTATCCCTTGATAAGTGTAAGCATTCAGTATGCACCCATAATGTTTACTGCTTTTTCTCGAGCAGCCAGTGCGGGCGCCTTTTTAATATTGATTGCATTTTTTCTGAAAAGACCCCTTCCCCGCGCTAGGAATGAATGGGCGTTTATTTGCGCTGTGGGATTTACGGCTACAAGCATAGGTTTTTGGGGTATGTTCTACGCTGGCAGTCTTCTTTCCCCTGGCCTTGCTACAGTCATTACGAATACACAACCAATTATTGCGGGAATACTAGGCTGGTATTTTCTTAAAGAGCGCATGGGGAAAATATCTCTTTTTGGCATTTCATTAGGATTCCTAGGCATTGCAATCATTAGTCTGGATAGCCTAATTGTATGGGAGAGACAGTTCATCACTGGCATTTTCTATATCCTAGCGGCAGCAACAGGCGTTGCGACTAGCAATATACTACTAAAGAAAATTGAAAATAGGATCGACACCTTGTATGCAATGGGATTTCAATTACTAATCGGATCTGTTCCACTAGGAATTCTCGCTTCCAGCCAAGATAATGTAAGTTCCGTTATTTGGCATTGGGAATACGTAATTTCCCTGTTCTCCCTATCCATATTCGGGACAGCGGCACCATTTGTTATTTGGTATTGGCTTATGAGCAAAGCCCCACTCTACCAGCTTAATGTTTTTAGTTTCTTAACGCCGATATTTGGGTTAGCGTTCGGTTTTGTATTTTTCAATGAAATATTAAATATAAGACAATGGGCAGGCGTTTCTTTAGTAATCCTTGCTATCACGTTAGTCTCATTCGTAAACAACAGCACCAAAGCTGCGTAGTCCCAGAGTTGATTCAAACTCGATCGTCTCCGGGTGACTGTGCATTGGATATATAGCGGCGGCTATTCTCCCTTGCGGAAACCAACGACCGGTCTTGCTGAACCAAAGAGGAGTTAGACATTGCCTGGTCAGCTACCAACTAAACGGAGATTTTCATACACTGTATTCGTTGCACATCCAGTTTCGTAGAATCCATTTACCACTCGATGCCTACGGTTTTAGGCCTCCCCCACTTTATAGGTCCTCAAAGCGATTGGCTGCATGAACCATGAGCATAGTCTCATGCTCCTCCAGAGAAAGCAGTGACTCAAGCAATTCTTTAGAAGATGGTATATGTGCTTGAGCGGCAAGATAACGGTAAAGTTCAATAACTTGTTCGTGCCGCTCGACAATAACATCCATAATTTGAGCAGAATCTAACTTCGCGAACGGCGAGTCACAGTGGACATGTTGGACTATTGGCTGCTTATTAATATACTCGTAAGACCAAGTATTTAGTGCGTGCTCATCGCCTGATGCTTCGAAGTTATTGACCACCTTCATGAGCTTTTCCTCATGGTCAGAAAGATACACTAGAATCATTCTCACCCTCTCACTGGTATTCACATCGGAACAGTGTGATAAACACTGACTAAGCTGTTCGTGAAACATTTTGGTCCAATGTAAAATGTCTTTAAGAGTTTCAACTTGCATATGCACTATCTCCGATTTTAAATTTCGGTATCCACGCAGGCGTAGTTTTCATGTATTGAATATACTTTCCCCCAAAATCCTCAATCGCCATTTCCTCTTCACGCTTTGCCAAATGCACATACACTGCTACTAGTATTGGAAACATTACTAAGGTTGGAAGTGTGGGCCACTGTAACAGAAAACCGAACATGATCATGATGAAGGCGATGTATTGAGGGTGTCGACAGCGCGCGTACCACCCAGATACGGCCAAAGAGTGAGATTGTTGAGCCTTATGGAGAACACTCCAAGCCGAAGACAGTAGGAAGAATCCTAAGATGATTAGTATGTTACTAGCGATATGAAACGGATCCCAATGTGGGTTACCTTCAAAGCCAAAAACCGTGTGTAATAGGTGTCCATTCTCATGAGCGAGAAAATCGACTTCGGGATATCGTTCTGCAAGAAATCCGGAGAAAAAGTATATAGTTAAAGGGAACCCGTACATTTCTGTAAACAAGGCAACTATAAAGGCCGAGAAAGCACCAAAACTTCTCCAGTCCATCTTTGTTTTCGGCCTAGCAAAACTGAATGCAAAAAAGATAAATATTGCCGAGTTAATAATTACTAACGGCCAAAGACCGTAACTAGAATCACCGTGCATTGTGAGGAACTCCTGTTCTTAGTCAGAATTATTGACGGTGCTGGCTTTCAGAACTTTCGCTGACTTTATTCGAACGTCCACTAGAGCCTGCCCTCTCACTGCTTCTATTCTCGCCGTGGCCACTATGCCCGCCGTGCATAAATATATGCATGAAAGGACACGCAAGTAGGATTAGAAAAGGTAGATATTGCCAAACGTGCTGTCGATGCTCCATTAGCAGGAAATAAGTCGCGGCGCCGATAAGCCCCAGCGCCGCCCAACCTTTCGGCGTTGACCAAAATGATATCGGTTTATCCTTCATATCGTCTCTCCTGAAACAAATTGCCAGTTACTGAACTAACGCACCACTTAAGAACAGAGCATCGGTCGAGATTCTAAAATTGAATTCTTAGCCTTGCTAGGACTTATACGGCGTAGAACGACTCACACTCTCCCTTGTAGAAACTCAGTCGACCACTCGAAGCGCTCGGGCACGGACTCAGGAATTCAGAGCTCCCCTAAAGGGGCGTAGGTCGTAGGCTAAGTGCGATACATGCAAAGAATCAATCCCAATCACCTATTAAATTGATCCCTATCAACTATCGACCACATAACCCGCAGAACGGTTTTAGTTCTTGCTATTGTGCCAGATAGCGCCCAACCTAGCTCTCAGTCTTTACATAAAAACTGGCTCTATATTTGAACGGTTGTCTATACTAAGTTCCCGTTTTCAGATGAATCGGCATAATACTCTTTCGCTTTGCGTGGACAAAGCCTAAAAAATGACACTAATAAGGACATAGCTAAATGAATATAAACGCTAACAAGTTTGCGATCTCTACTGCATTAACATTTTCCATATTCTGGGTTGTATGTTCATTAGTTGTAATGCAAATGCCAGGAATGTCCATGCAAGCAAGTGGGTATATGGTTCATTCAAACATGGCTAACTGGGAGTGGGAAATGTCCTTCTCAGGAATATTTTATGGTTTACTTTTATGGTCAATAATATCGGGAGTGACAGCCTGGTTACTAGCAACAATATATAATAAATTGCTATAGCTGGCTCCTACTACATACAATTTAACAGCAGTAAAAAGTCAGGGAAATTAAACTCTGAAGTGCATAACAGTTTAAGCAGGAAAGGCCGCCATATTTTCCACATTAAGTAAGTTGGCGTTTTACGCGCAAGCAGTTTTCAAGGTCTGTTGTTCAGCATACAAATTACTTAAAACGCTTAAGCTCACTGATGCAATTTCACTGAATAGGTGTTACTATAATTTTTGCAGTTTTTCACTTAAACGCTCGCTTTTAAACGTTCCGACGTCTTATCTACTATATGAACTCTAATGAAAGTAGAACATCGCATTATCGAAAAGATAGCTTAACATTGGTCGGCGCGGTTGCGCTCGGCACCGGCGTAATGATTGGGGCAGGCATATTCGCCTTAACAGGCCAAATGGCCCAGTTGACTGGCGCCCTTTTTCCCTTAGCCTTTCTTTCAGCTGCGCTGGTTGTCTCGATCAGCTCTTACTCCTACGTTAAAATGTCGAATGCATATCCTTCTGCTGGCGGAATAGCCATGTATCTTAAGAAGGCCTATGGCAGTACCGCGACAACGGCCTTCCATTCCCTTTTGATGTATTTTTCTATGGTGATAGCCCAGAGTTTTCTGGCACGCACATTCGGCGCTTACACCTTACAATTATTTGAAATAGACGACTCTAGCTTGCTGGTACCGACACTGGGTGTAGGGTTGTTATTGATGGCATTTCTAATCAATCTATCCGCTAACCGCATGATCGAAGGTGTAGCGTCTGTACTTGGATTTATAAAGATTGGCGGTATCGTGATGTTTGGCGTTGTCGGCGTAGTTGTGGCCGACAAGGTGGAAGTTAATTTCTCGTCTTCCGCACCTGACGCCTCGTTAACAGGCTTTCTCGGCGCAACTGCACTCGGAATTCTTGCCTTCAAGGGTTTCACAACGATTACGAACAGTGGTTCGGAATTGAAAAATCCACACCGCAATGTTGGCAAAGCCATCATAATCTCCATCGCTCTATGCGTGGTGATTTACACATTGGTGGGATTTTCTGTCGCAAGCAATCTTTCTCTTCAGGAGATCATTGAAACTAGGAATTATTCGCTTGCCGCGGCCGCAAGGCCAGCACTGGGTGAATATGCTGTCTGGTTTACAGTTGTTCTAGCAATGCTAGCAACAGCAGGCGGGATCATAGCTAGCATCTTTGCGGTTTCCCGGATGTTGGCAATGTTGACTGAGATGAGACTCGTTCCCCATAGGCATTTCGGCATGCCCGGCAGCATTCAGAAGCATACTCTGGTCTATACAGTCGTTTTAGGTTTGTTGTTGACTATGTTTTTCGATCTATCTCGTATTGCGGCCTTGGGCATCATCTTCTACTTGGTAATGGATATTGCAGTACATTTGGGGGTCTTACGTTATCTTCGGCACGAAGTTGGTGCAAAACCCTTCATCCTAATCACCGCAATTACCCTAGACTTAATCGTTCTGCTTGGTTTCGTGTGGATTAAGTTAGCAAACGATCCACTAGTGATTAGTATTGCTGGCATTGTAATGGTTGTAATTCTAACTGTGGAAGTCCTTTTCTTGCGATATAACCCTATCCAGGTGGAACACCACCACGACTGAAAATAGTGAAATTTATGCTCTGCAGCTAATTACCTGAACACTCAGCTGCACCGTATATCTAGGTGTCTATTTCTTAGCGCTTATGCGTCTTTGAATATCACGGCCTCTAAGTAAAGCACCCAATTTTTCGATTTATAGTCGGAGACGGGAAACCAACATTCCAGTCACACCTAAAGCCACTCTCTATAGAAATATTTGCACTATGAAATACACAACCGTATTGGAGAATAAAGAATTCCATTTTCTACTATTAGGTTTCGTAACGAACTTAATTTGGGAAATAGTTCAAATGCCACTTTTTAGTTCTTACCCCGAGGCAACCTTTTGGGGGGTAAACATCGCTTGCATTCAGGCATCGGCTGGAGACGCTGTGATGCTTGTTGTCGCATTTTGGATAGTTGCAGGCCTACTTAATTCAAGAGAGTGGATATTTCATTTGAGTATATTCCGAATTGTACTTTTTCTAGTACCAGGTCTGGTATTTACTATTCTGGCCGAACAGCTTGCCACCGGATCGCTAAATCGTTGGGAGTATGGCGACTTAATGCCGACTCTGCCTTTTCTTGGGACAGGGGCTGCACCAATCATTCAGTGGTTGGTAATCCCTCCATTTGTGCTATGGGTAGTTAAAAGGCAAATTTGCAAGTGCGAATCGTTTTCTGAGACATAAGTACTAGGTATCCAAAAATCAGGTACATCACTGACAAGCTAACCAGCGTCCTTTCAGAATACTTGCTTAACATTACTATGCCTTGATGCCTAAAAAACGACTTGGAACCAACATTTGAAAATTTTTCATGCGAAGTATTGACCTGTGTCTAAGACATAGGTGTAGCCTTGCATCATAGTGTATGAAAAGCGGGCTAAAGGCTCAGGCTTAGTTACCGCAAGGAGAGATAAGGATGCGTGTGAAGGAAGTTGCCAAAAACTTGGGGGTTACTGCAGATACCGTTAGGTTCTATACCCGAATTCAGGTGTTGAATCCGCAAACCAATCCCCACAATAGTTACAAAGAATATACTCAGGCAGACGTTGAGCACTTGAAGTTTATCGTCGCATCACGTGCGCTAGGTTTCACTGTGGAGGATATCAAAAATATCATAGCTAAGGCAGATGAACATGAGTCGCCTTGCCCCACAGTGCGCCATATCATCGAAAAACGTTTGGAAGAAACCGAGCGCCAGTTTCAAAACCTGATCGCGTTACGTGCGCGCATGACTGCGGCGATCGCGCAATGGGAAAATATTCCGGATCGCGCTCCTAACGGACACATGATCTGCCACATGATAGAGAGTTTTTCTGAGGGTTTGAATCATGACGCAAGCAACTAAACACAAAAAAGAAAATTCACAAACTCTAACCTTAATGGTCGATGGTGCTAGCTGTTCCAGTTGTGTAATGAAGATCGAGAACAGCCTGAAAGCTGTGAGCGGTGTTGAAAACGCCAGCATGAATTTTGCCGATAGAACGGTAACTATAACCGGCTCTGTCGAATCCGCTGCGTTAATTGATGCGGTGAAGGCCGCGGGCTATGCTGCGAGCCTACCAAGCACGGAGAATGACGACGAACTACTCGAGGAGAAAGAGCGCAGCGACGAGGCCTACTACAAGCACTTAATCCGCGACACGACGATCGCCCTCGGGCTCGGCGTCCCTCTTATGCTCTACGGCCTCATTACAGGCGACATGAACGTGCAAACGAGTCTAGAGCGCTTAGCATGGCTCGCGATCGGTCTCTTAACCCTAGGGGTAATGATATTTTCGGGCAAACATTTCTATGTTGGCGCCTGGCACTCCTTTAAAAACCATAGTGCCAATATGGACACGCTAATCGCATTGGGAACAGGCACGGCGTGGCTCTACTCCATGGCCGTCGTGTCTGCACCCGCAATATTCCCCGAGATGGCGCGGCACGTTTACTTCGAAGCGACTGCGATGATCATCGGACTGATCAACCTAGGACTGGCATTGGAATTGAAAGCTCGTGGACGCACGTCCGAGGCGATAAAGCGACTCATCGGCTTACAACCCAAGACGGCTCGAGTCGTACGTGACTCTAAAGAGGTCGATATCGATATTAAAGACGTACGCCTAGACGAAATCGTGCGGGTGCGGCCGGGCGAGAAGATACCTGTAGACGGGGAAATCTCCGAAGGCACCACAACAATCGATGAATCGATGTTGACGGGAGAGCCTATGGCTGTGGAGAAAAAAATTGGCGATAGGGTGTCCGCAGGTACCATAAACAAAAGCGGGTCATTCCTATTCAAAGCGGAGAAAGTGGGCAAGGATACGATGTTAGCCCAGATCATTGGCATGGTGAAGCGCGCACAGAATTCCAAGCCCCCGATTGGGCGCATGGCCGATGTCATCTCCTCCTATTTCGTCCCGGTCGTGATGATCATCGCAGTGGTCAGTGCCCTCGTGTGGCTTAACTTCGGACCAGAGCCCACGGTCGCTTTTGCGATTATCTCTGCCACTACCGTATTGATTATCGCCTGTCCCTGCGCACTGGGCTTAGCAACGCCGATGTCGGTAATGGTCGGCGTGGGCAAGGCCGCCGAGGCCGGCGTGTTGATTCGCAACGGCGAGGCCTTGCAGACCGCGTCCAAGATTACCGCGATGGTATTGGACAAGACAGGCACGATCACGGAAGGGGTTCCGGCTGTGACCGACGTGATTACGACGGGGGACAGAAACGAGGACGAAATACTACGTCTTGCATCAAGCCTCGAGGCGGGTTCCGAACACCCTCTCGCACTGGCCATCGTCGAATCCGCACAGAAACGCGACATCAAACAGGCCAAGATAAGCGGTTTTGACGCTATCTCTGGGCAAGGCGTCAAGGCGACTCTAGATGGCTTGGAATTACTTTTCGGCAACCAAACACTCATGCAGGAAAACGCGGTTGCGATCGATGACTATATCGATAAAGCTCAGGCCCTAGCAACGCAGGCGAAGACGCCGATGTATTTCGCAGTGGATAATAAACTGCAGGCGATTATCGCTGTGGCGGACCCTATTAAGAAAGACTCCATCGCCGCGATCAAGCGCCTGCGACAGCAGGGGATCAAGGTCATTATGTTGACCGGCGACAATCGCGATACGGCTAAGGCAGTGGCTCGCTTAGCGGGCGTGGAAGACTTTTTTGCCGAAGTCCTGCCAGGGCAGAAAGCCGAAAAAATCAAGGAGCTACAAGCACGGGGCGAGATCGTCGGCATGAGTGGCGATGGCATCAATGATGCCCCTGCGCTCGCACTGGCCAATGTCGGCTTTGCCATCGGCACCGGCACCGATGTCGCCATCGAAAGCGCCGACGTCACGCTGATGCGTGGTTCCCTGCATGGCCTGGCCGATGCAATTGCCATAAGCAAGGCGACACTGCGCAATATCAAACAGAATTTGTTTGGCGCCTTTATCTACAACATTGCGGGCGTGCCCATCGCGGCCGGTTTGCTCTACCCCTGGATTGGAGTCCTGCTCAATCCAGTGATCGCTGGCGCAGCGATGGCCTTCTCGTCTTTGACAGTCGTCAGCAACGCCAATCGATTAAGACTATTTAAAGCGAACACTCATTAAAGGGAACTGGATTATGCTGATTATCAATATTGCCGGCTTGGCCCTAATAGCACTCATCGTGTGGTGGTTCTGGCTCTATAAGCCTAAGGAAGCTGTTCTCACAGACTCCGATATAGTGATCAAAGTGGAAAACGGGGTGTACCAACCCTCGCGCCTGAAAATAGCGGCAGATACACCCATGACGCTCTACTTTCAACGAATGGACCCTTCACCCTGCGCCGAAACTGTACAGTTTCCCGATCTCGAGATCAGCGCAACATTGGCCTTGAATGAGAAGGTCCCCATCGCAATCCCTGCCCTTGCCCCTGGCAAGTACGCCTTTCATTGCCAGATGCAAATGTATAAAGGGGAGTTACATGTCGAGTAACTGAAAAAAAATTGAATAGCACAGACACTCTATATAAAAACCTTGATAGGTATTCACCAAAACAATGGTTAGTTTCTAATTACCGGAGAATTCTCATTGGTACTGGCACTACGCGTGCTGCCCACTCAATGAAGTGAATCTCTCACCTAGGAAACGGCTCTAAAGCGAGCGAATGGACAAATTTTTTAAAACTAGAACCTTACCCTTGATTATTATTTACGTTAGTCCGCTATTTTTTACAAGGTGTCCAAATGATCAGCCCATATCTGTAACCATGTACGGCATTCTCGATCATAACTGTGCAAATCGTAAGTTCCTTCTATCCCTTTTCTAGCATGCCCAAGTACAGCCTCTGCGACTTCGCTCGGGCACTGCAATCTAGAAAGCCCCGTCCTTACGGACCGTCTTAAATCATGAGGCGTCCACGAATCGATATTTAACATTTGTCCTGACTTTCGTAGCACCCAGGAATGCTCCGACAAAGATTTCTGAGTCAGATGAAAATTTGAAGACCCGGACCTAAACAGATATTCCCCGTTTTCTGGTTTAATAGAGACTAAATACGCTATCGCTTGGCGCGGCAGTTGAATATAGCGCTCCACATCAGTCTTGGACTCACTAATTCGTAAAGTTGAGTTCTTGAAATCTATATCTTTAATCTTGATCGCACATATTTCCCCAGTTCTACATCCTGTCCACAGCGTCAATCTTAGAATCGATTTATGTTTTGGCCGAAAAGCAGAATTGGGTAACCAAGCTAAAAACTGTGAGAGCTCATTATCGGAAAGCACTCTCCTTCCTTTATTACTAGTTAATTTAACCTTTGTTTGCCTTAAGCTGGCCTTGGCAAGTAGGGCTGGGTTCGCAAATGAATCGGAAAACTTTCCATTGCCAATTGCAAATTCATACGCGGACGAAAATTCACGAAGTACGTTTCCGGCTTGGACTTTCGCTCCTCGCTCAATGATTCCACTCACTAAATCAACCACATCTTGTCTAGTAATTTCCATTGCTAGCTTGTCGCCCAACTTCACGACTACATCAGCATAAAGAGTCCGCCTAGTTTCATTTTGACCTTTCTTCTTTCGAGCTCCTGCGATGACTTTCCCGTTTGGAGCCCTCCTATCTTCGATATAATTTTGAAGATAAAACTCTATAAGGCTAGTTACCGTAAATTGATCGACGTTATTGGATTCTCGACTAGCGCTCTCTTTCTTTTTTCGTTTCAGATCTTTCAACTCTGTAGCTGGACAAATCCCGTCACTTCTTTTGGATTTCAGATCAAGCAAGGCGGCTCTAGCCTCGACTAATGAAATCGAAGGGAAATTCCCTATTTTCACTTGAGTTAGCTTGTTATTTATTGGACTTCGATACCTATAGAAGAAAGTCTTCGTACCAGACTTACCTGAGCGAAGATGAAGCCCCCTATACTCTCCTATATCTCTAGTTAAACTGTCATCGGGTTTCAGATTTTGAATTGTTCTAGTTGTTAGTGGTTTGCTATTCTGCTGAGTTGGCATTGTAATGCTCCGATGAATGAGCAGGCTGAATCTTGGTGAGTTCAATTAATATCACCATAACAAATACTACACTTTTTGCTACACTTATTTGTAAGATTTAGCGACATCTAATGACACGCGGTGAAATCCAATGAGACTCAATAGATTTATAATACCTATAAATATCAACTATATAAATGACACAACCCAATGAATTCTGAAACTAATTTTTCTCAACACACACCAATGATGCAGCAATTTTTGCGCCTCAAGGCGCAGCATCCTGACGACCTGCTGTTCTACCGCATGGGGGATTTCTACGAGCTGTTCTTCGACGATGCCCGCAAGGCGTCGAAGATTCTCGACATCACGCTGACCTCCCGCGGCAAGACTGATGGCAAAGACATCCCCATGTGTGGCATCCCCTTCCATGCGGCAGATCGCTACTTAGCTAAGCTCGTCGAGGCCGGAGTATCCGTGGCGGTTTGCGAGCAGATCGGCGATCCGGCGACGAGCAAGGGCCCAGTCGAGCGAGCCGTAATGAGGGTGATCACGCCCGGAACGCTGAGCGATGAGGCTCTACTCAACGAGCGCCGCGACAGCATTCTTATGGCTATCACGGGTATCCATACCGGAGAGCGCGAGAAAGGTCACTTCGGATTGGCGTGGCTCGATATCAGCAGCGGTCGATTTGTCTTGAGTGAGGTGCACTCCTTCGAGGACATGCTGGCCGAGATCGAGCGGGTGCGCCCAGCAGAGATTCTACTAAACGAGAGCGTGCAGGCGCTTGAGCAATTAGAGACTCGCCAGGGCGCAAGGCGTCGCCCACTCTGGGAGTTCGACCTGGAGAGTAGCCGCCGCAGCCTTACTCAGCATTTCGGCACCAAGGACTTACAGGGCTTTGGCTGCGAGACACTGACCGTAGCATTGGAGGCGGCCGGCTGCCTGTTCGCCTATGCCTGCGAGACACAGCGCTCGAAACTGCCCCATGTGCAGACACTACAGCTAGAACAGCCTAATGATGCGTTGTTGCTAGACGCAGCCAGTCGCCGCAATCTGGAACTCGACCGCAACCTCTCCGGTGGCAGCGACAACAACCTAATGTCGGTGCTCGACAATACGGCCACGGCCATGGGAGGCCGCCTTCTCAGTCGCTGGCTGCATCGCCCACTACGCGACAGAGTCACTCTAGAGTTTCGTCAACACGTGGTGGCGACCCTAATCGCGCAATACCGCTTCGAACAACTACACCCACTCCTCCATGAGATCGGCGACATAGAGCGCATACTGGCGCGGGTCGGACTTCGTTCGGCACGCCCACGAGATCTCGCTCGCCTTCGTGATGCATTGCAAATATTGCCGCAGCTGCACAGCCTACTGGCGCAGATCATAGGCGAGAGCGAGTCGCCGCGTTTGTCGGCATTGCAGACCCAGATCAGTGACTACCCCGAGCTTGCGCAGCTGTTAACAGGCGCGATCATAGACAACCCCCCCGTTGTTATTCGCGAGGGCGGCGTAATCGCCGAGGGTTATGACGAGGAGCTCGACGAGCTGCGCAATCTCAGCAGCAATGCGGGGCAATACCTAGTGGACCTAGAGATACAGGAGAAGGCCCGTACCGGCCTTAGCACGCTCAAGGTCGGCTATAACCGCGTACACGGCTATTACATCGAGGTGAGCAAGGGCCAGGCGGGCGAGATGCCAGCGGACTATATCCGCCGCCAGACCCTGAAGAACGCGGAGCGCTTTATCACTCCGGAGCTGAAGCAGTTCGAAGATAAGGTGCTCAGCGCCAACAGCAAGGCGCTGACCCGTGAGAAAGCACTCTACGAACAATTGCTTGAAACCATCGCCGAAGACCTCAATCCCTTACTGCTTAGTGCGGCCGCACTGGCCGAATTAGACGTGCTGAACAATTTCGCGGAGCGTGCACGCACTCTGGACTTCTGCCAGCCGCAGATAAGTACTGAACCGGGTATCCATATCGAACAGGGCCGCCATCCGGTGGTGGAGCAAGTCAGTGACGCCGTGTTCGTGGCCAACGATGTGAGATTCGACCCTACGCGGCAGATGTTGATCATCACCGGTCCGAATATGGGCGGTAAGTCGACCTATATGCGCCAGACTGCATTGATCGTGCTGCTAGCGTTCACGGGTAGCTTCGTGCCCGCGCGCAGCGCACGAATAGGCCCGATCGACCGCATCTTCACGCGTATCGGCTCCTCCGACGACCTTGCTGGAGGCCGCTCGACCTTCATGGTGGAGATGACGGAGACCGCCAATATATTGCATAACGCAACAAAGCAGAGCTTGGTGCTAATGGATGAGGTAGGCAGGGGCACAAGCACCTTCGATGGCCTCTCTCTGGCCTGGGCCAGCGCCGTCTATATAGCCGAGCGCCTGCAGGCCTATACTCTGTTCGCTACTCATTATTTCGAGCTGACCGCCCTGCCCGAGCAATTTAACAGCATCGCCAATGTCCATCTGGATGCCTCGGAGCATCAGGACGGCATTGTATTCCTGCACAGCGTTAAAGACGGCCCGGCTAATCAGAGCTATGGCTTACAAGTGGCGCAGTTGGCAGGTGTGCCCATGCCGGTAATCAAGCAGGCACGCAGCAAGCTAGAGCAGTTAGAGCGCGATAGCCTAGCTCAGACACAGGCACCGACAAGCAGCACTAAGCATGCACCGCAGCAGACCGAACTGTTCGTTGAGGCAGAACACCCAGCGTTACTCGAGCTGAAGAGTCTCAATCCAGACGATTTGTCGGCACGGCAGGCCCTCGAATTGCTCTATAAGCTCAAACAAAGCCTATGAACGGCGAATTAACTAAGCGATATCGGAAAAAGAATTTTCCATGTTCGGCGCAACCTATTTATAATTGCCCCCTTTGAATGACCCCCGACTACTCGGGCCCTGTGAGATGGAGAGATCATGACATTTGTTGTTGGCGAAAACTGCATTCTTTGTAAGCACACAGACTGTGTGGAAGTATGCCCCGTGGACTGTTTCTATGAAGGCCCGAATTTCCTAGTCATCCATCCAGACGAGTGTATCGACTGCGCGCTTTGCGAGCCGGAGTGCCCGGTGGATGCAATCTATGCCGAAGACGAGTTGCCAGAGGATCAGCAGCAGTTCTTGGTGCTCAATGCAGAACTCGCGGAGAAATGGCCCAATATCACCGAGATGAAACCCGCCTTGGAAGATGCCGAGAAGTGGAAGGGTGTACCCGGCAAGATCGAACACCTGATAAAAGAAGCCGAGTAGTCGCCACTTCGGCTTCTCCTGGGAGCCTTCTACCCTAGAAGGCTCCTTTATAGGCTGTTACCAACTCCTAGCATCGAAACCCGACTCCGACGCTAGTTCCCGCAGCCGCTGCAATGCCTCTAGTTGAATCTGCCGCACACGTTCCCGTGTGAGTCCAATCTCCCGGCCTACCTGCTCTAGCGTACCCGCATCATGTCCATGAAATCCGAAGCGCCGCACGATTACGTCGCATTGCTTGGTGTTGAGCATATGCAGCCAACTCAACACTGCCTCGCGCACCTCGTGATTCTGTAGCATGGTGCTGGGTGCGTGCTGCTCCGAGGCCTGCATCGTCTCGACAATAGTCTGATCCTGCCCCGGCACCAACGCACTGTCGGCGGATATAACCCGCTCGTTATAGGCCAGTATGCGCTGCACGTCGGCCAGCGGTTTATTCAAAGCCTTCGCTATCTGCTCAGGCACGGTCTCTCGATCGTCTTCGTTGAGACACTCGCGCGAGATACGCAAATAACTATTGAGTTCCTTTACGATATGAATGGGCAGGCGAATAGTGCGCGTCTGATTCATCAGGGCGCGTTCGATGGTCTGTCGAATCCACCATGTGGAATAGGTAGAGAATCGAAAACCGCGTTCGGGGTCGAACTTCTCTACCGCTCGCAGAAGGCCAAGATTGCCCTCTTGAATGAGGTCCAAAAGTGTTAAACCTCGGTTGAGATAACGCCGCGCGATGCGCACCACCAAACGCAGATTGCTCACGATCATACGCTTGCGACCAGCGGCGTCGCCGCGACGGGCGAGCCTAGCGAAATGCACCTCGTCGTCCGCGCTAAGCAAATCCGCGCCCCCTATCTCATTGAGATAGAGTCTCGTGACATCGGCCTCGCGCCTATTTCCTGCGGCTTTTTCAGCCTTCAAATCGAAGTTCTTAATCTGCTCGCTGATCGCAACTCGATTATGCGTTTCTTCTTCGTTCTGCTGCGACCCCGCAAGGTCCGAACCCCCTTCCTTCGCTAATTGCTCCATGATGCGCTCCCTGTCATCTTGAGAATTATCTTCCATGAGCACCCTCCCACACGGCTATTTTGTGGACATTCGGAGCAGCCGAGAGGAGAAATGCATGAATTATTTTTGTTACAACGCTCGTTCCGAATCTCCAGTGAAGAAAATACTAGCATCGTCATATTTGTGGGACAAGTAAAAATCCCACGAATTTAATGGAAGATAAAGATCGAATAGTCTAGAACTTACTGCCTGCGCGCTATATGGCGCAGGCAGCATCGAGTTCGCTTAGCGAGGAGGAAGGTATTGGATAGGGTCTGCTGGCTTGCCGTCGACCCGTACTTCGAAATGCAAAAGCTCGGCGCCGCGCGGGTCGGTGCCAAGCTCTGCAATTTTATCACCGGCGCGAATGCGTGCACCCTCTGTCACTAGCATATTGCTGTTGTGAGAATATGCGGAGAGGAAACGCGCGTTGTGGCGGATGATAATGAGATCGCCCTGCCCTTGAATGCCACGACCTGAATAAACCACGTCGCCATCCGCTGCCGCATATACGGGCTCGCCACGGCGCCCGCCAATATCGATGCCTTTGCTCGTGCTCTCGGCACTCGCACTATAACCACGCACTACGCGCCCCTCAACAGGCCACTGCCAAAGCACACCCTCTACAACCCTAGTAGCTACACTGCCCACTCTACGATTCGCAACAGCGGCAACTGGACGCTCACCGACATTTACAGCGGGGTCGCCGGCTGGCGCCACTGGGATAGTGGGCACATTGCTTATGGCATTGTTGCTGACGTTGCTGATATTCACATTCAACTGCTGATTAGGATAGATGGTATAGGGTGCCGCGAGATTATTAGCCACAGCCAATGCGCGATAGTCCACGGAATAGCGCCATGCGATTGAGTACAGAGTGTCTCCGCGCGCTACCGTATGCATCTGCACGCCCGCCGACACGGGAGCTGTGTTCGCAAGAGGAGCGCTTGAGGAAGCTGCTGGGTTGCTTGCCGCAGGGCTAACAGCGGCAGAACCTGAGGAGGTAGCGGCGCCAATAGGCGCACGACCGATGCTACTGCGCTGAATTGCGCCTGGCTCGTTCGCCACATTGACACTCACGCCAGGAGCTGGCTGCACTCGCACTCCGGCCCCAACAGTGGAGGCACTACTACGTACGGCGGGTGCTGGAGCAGGCGCTGTATTGCTCGTCGTGCCAGTGGTGGAATAGATAGGAGGCGCTTGTCTCTCCAGCACGCGGCTCTGGTCGTCGAGTGGTGCCTGATAACGACCACCGCAAGCCTGCAGCAGCAACACAGCCAACAGCGCGGCGCTGCGCCCTATTGTTACTTGACGAGGCAGGCAGATAGTAAATTTTGCTAGCAACATAAGGTTTCCATTGATTCGTACATAGAGCGCACCTGGTTCAGGAGCGCCTGCGACTGATTCTTTCAAAAATAGTCACTAAAGCAAAGCCTAGTATAAAAAAGCCAAGAGCAGTTAGCGCATTCACCGTGGTTCCGGTCGCGGCCGCGTAGGCGCTTGGCGATAGATAGCTTGCGCCTATAGCGCCATGCTCGGGTGTCAGTTTCCAAGGCCACAGCACCACTATAGAGGCTAACAACATGCCAGTCAGGAACGCATAAGTCTGCTCGCGGTAGTGGCGAAATGTCCAAGACAGCAGATGGGAGAAGCTTAGCAGCCCCGTGGCACAGCCTGCAGCGAAGACTACGATAACCCCAACATCGAGTGCTCGCAATGCCGCCAACACATAGTCGTAGACCCCCAGTAGAAGCAGGATGAACGCCCCGGAGATCCCGGGCAGGATCATTGCGCTAATGGCTATTGCCCCACACAGGAATAAATAAAGATAAGTGCTCTGGCCAGCCAGTGGGTTGATGAACGCGATAAGGAGCGTGATGCCGATTCCCAAGATCAGGAAGGACCCCTCAACGCCACCCCAACGAAGCACTTGCCGACGCAAGAAAAACGTCGAGCCAAGCACTAAGCCGCAGAAAAATGCCATCAGCTGCGGGTAGTGAGTCTCCAACAAATACAAAACGGTGTTAGCACTCAGATAGAGTGCGCTGACGATGCCTAGGAGCAGGACCAATAAGAAGTTGCCATTGATGCTGCGCCAAAAACCCGCGAGCCCGAGTTTACGATACTCCCATAACGACACTGGGTTGAGGTTCTTGAGGGAGTGAATCAACTCCTCATATATGCCCGCCATCACGGCGATAGTGCCACCGGAGACACCCGGCACGGAATCCGCTACGCCCATCGCCATGCCTTTGACAAACAGGAGCAAACTGCCGCGCAAGGTTTTAGCTGAAGAAACTTCCATAGTACTCCGCTGCAGCCCTTAGTTCTGAATCGAGCCGATGAAAAGTGGCACGAAGCGTACTGTCGCCACTACCTCGGTATGAAACTCATCGCCCTGCCGGGTAATCAAACGCAACTCCTGCACGTCCTCGCCACCAATGGGAATAATGAGACGACCGCCTTCTGCTAACTGTGCCAATAACTCTTCAGGCACTCGGCGCGGCGCGGCTGCGGCGATGATGGCGTCGAAGGGCCCCTTCTCTTTCCAGCCCATGCTCCCATCGTCGTGCTTGAACTGCACATTGTTTAGGCCGAGCACTCGAATATTCTTACGCGCCTTCTCCAGCAAGGGCTTGATGCGCTCCACCGAATACACTTTGCGAGCCAGTGGCGCGATAATCGCCGTCTGGTAGCCGCAACCCGTGCCGATCTCCAACACATTATTAAGCTTGCCAGTGTCCAAAGACGGATGATTATTAAGAACCGCCTCGGTCATCTTGGCCACGATATAGGGTTGGGAGATGGTCTGGTTATAACCGATGGGTAATGCGACATCTTCATAGGCGCGATGGGAGAGAGCCTCATCGAGGAAGATATGACGTGGCGTACTACGCACGACATCCAACACCCCCCAATGCTTTATTCCCTGCTCCAATAATCGCCCTACCAGACGCTCACGCGTCCTCTGGGATGTCATACCAATGCCAGCCAAATTCATAGTCGTCACTCGTTCTTTGCCTCTTTGAGCACACACAGTTCACGCAGTACAGCCGTGGCATAAGTGCCCGGCGGCAGCGCGAAACTCAATTCTAAACTATCGTCGTCTAACCAATTCCAATTCAGGTCGGCCGCAATGAGCCTTAGGCTACGTCGCTCCTGCTCTAGGCCCGCGGCTTCCAAACCCTTGCACAGATCCGCTTGTGCAGTGGCCACCGCCATCTCCACCGCCGCTGCCTCGGCACTTGAGCGCAGCGCCCCTTTGCCCCATAGCGGCCCCGTTGGATGTATATCTTTTACGTCCAAACGTCGTGCGAGCGTCTCGCCCCATTCGGGTGCCTCGAACACACTACCAGTGCCGGCAAGGTTCATTACATCGCCAAGCAGATGTTGATCCCAATTGTTCTGCTTTACCCGTTCACTTAGCACAGCATTGAAGACGAAAGAGCGCGCCGCCGAAAGTAACATGCCGCGCTTGAAGCCCTTCTTGAGACGCAACTCTCCACTAAACAGTCGCTGCGCCATCAAGATATTGCTGTGAGCGTGCCCAAAGCGCTGCTCTCCGAAGTAATTCGGTACACCTAGGGCGCGTATTTGGCTCAGTCGTGCCTCTATGTCTTCGCGCACCTCTTCAGCCGCTAGCGGGGCCTTTGCAGTGCTGACAAAGTCACGCAGGACGATGCTGAAGCCGTTGCTGCGATGACTGCCGCGACGAATCTTGCGGCTATTGCGGACGCTGCTCAATACCTCTACCCCGATTTGCGCAAGGCTACTAAGGTCCACCTCCTGCGCCTTTGCTTGGTAGATACTCAGCCACTGCTCGCACACCCCCATATGATCCTTCAAGCCCGCATAGCCGATATCGCGCTCTCGGACATTGGCAAGACGAGCCAGATGTCTTACTACATGCTGCGTATTCACTTCGGTCTTACGGATATACAAGCATAGATGCTGGCCTTCCCCGCTTAGCTCGAATCCTAGGTCTTCGTTAACTCTAAAATCTTGCGCCGACTGCTTAAATACCGCCGCCACTTGCGGCGCCCCGAGAGCAAATCCTAAACGTCCGAACGCTTCCTGCGCTTCACTCATCTTGCCGCCCTACCTGTGGTGCGCCAGATGCGCCCATATGAGACTTATTTGTCGCGATAGATCAGCACCACGGCATATGTTTCGATCCCTTCTTTTCGACCAACGAAGCCCATGCCTTCGGTTGTGGAAGCTTTCACATTCACTTGTTGCGCACTAATATTCATAAGACTCGACAGGCGCTGGCACATCGCGTCGATATGCGGGGCCATTCGCGGTGACTGGGCGAGAATCGTGATGTCGACATTGCCGACAAGCCAGTCACTATCTTGTAAAAACCCGCACACACGCTGTAGCAGTAGCCCGCTATCGATGTTGCTAAACTCGGGGTCGGTATCTGGGAAGTGCCGTCCTATATCGCCGCGGCCAATTGCCCCCAGCAAGGCATCGCAGAGCGCGTGGATTACCGCATCACCATCGGAATGGGCGAGCAGGCTCTTGTCGTGAGGGATGCTAACGCCCCCTAGCACAAAAGGCTTATTCGGCAACAAGCCTGCGGCGAAACGGTGTGCGTCATAGCCGTGCCCAGTTCGAATTCGATCCCACATACGCCCTACGCCTCTTTGCTTGTGGCGCTTTGCGCCTGCGCCTGCAATATCACGCCGGCCATACGCAGGTCGTCGGGATAGGTAATCTTGATATTATCGGCGCCACCACGTACTAAGCGTGGCGTATAGCCCGCCTTCTCCATCGCAGCAGCCTCGTCAGTTACGAAATCGCCTTGCGCGACAGACTGTTCCAATACTTCGCGCAATTGCCCATAGCGAAACGCTTGTGGGGTACTGGCCTGCCACATGTCATCGCGTGGCATCGTGGCCACTATGTCGCCACTCTCGTTCGCCAGCTTCAAGGTGCTGCTTACCGGGATGCCTAACAGACCACCGACTGGATGATTCTCGACTTCGCGCAGCAGCGTTTCGATATCTTCGAGGCGCACACAGGGTCGCACCGCATCGTGCACTAGTACCCAATCGTCGTCATTCGCTAATCCTGCCAGTGCATACAAACCATTGAGCACCGACTGACAGCGCTGTTCACCCCCGCTACAAGTCATCAGTCCTTCGTGCAGCGCCACACCGTGCTGCGCCCACAGTGAATCTTGTGGATGCAGGGCTATTACGGTTGCTCGTAAGTCAGCCAAACCGGCGAGGCGTTGTAGGGTATGGGCAATCACCGACTGGCCATCGATGGCGAGGTATTGCTTGGGCATCTCGCTATTCATGCGCGCCCCAATGCCTGCTGCAGGTACTATTGCCCAAATCGCCATAAACTGTCTCTGTAAGTAAGCACTCTTGGCTGTTCTCAGCCGAAGGGGAGCTTCGATTGTACTAGCCTAGAAGCACCGATGCCGGCTTACACCGGCATCTACACTTAATTAGAAAGGGTCTTTATTCGTCAACGATAATGTAGAGAGTCTCGCCCTCTTTCACCATGCCAAACTCGCTACGCGCGCGCTCTTCGATCGCATCTTGGCCTTCCTTGAGATCGACAACCTCGCCTTCGAGCTCTTGATTGCGCTCCACTAAGCTGAGGTTCTCCACTTCCTGCCCTTGCACCTGGGCATCGAGATCGCGCAGCTGCGAGAAACTGCCCTCCCCAACCCACAGATTAAACTGCAGAATCAGAAACAACAGCACTAGTACGCTCACAAGAACTTTCATAGTGATCCCGCCTAGCCGACGCGCCTGCGTCGGCATTGCGCTAACCGTTGATGTGATTGAATTCCTCAATACCACGATAGACCGCTTTGCTGCCAAGCTCTTCTTCTATGCGCAGCAAGCGATTGTACTTGGCAACACGATCAGATCGACACAGTGAACCGGTCTTGATTTGACCAGCGCCTGTCGCCACCGCGAGGTCGGCGATAGTTGTGTCTTCAGTCTCACCCGAGCGATGGGAGATTACCGCAGTATAGCCAGCATTCTTCGCCATGCGGATTGCATTGAGAGTCTCTGTCAGCGTGCCAATCTGATTGAACTTGATCAGGATAGAGTTCGCGATGCTCTGCTCGATGCCGCGGCTCAGAATCTCCGTATTGGTCACGAACAAATCGTCACCCACCAACTGTACGCGGTCGCCGATCTTACGAGTCAATTTAGCCCAGCCATCCCAGTCACTCTCGTCCATGCCGTCTTCGATAGAGAGAATCTTATAGTCACTGGAGAGCTTGGCGAGATAGTCGACGAAACCCGCAGAGTCATAGACCGAGTTCTCGCCCTTCAGGTGATACTTGCCGTCGCGGTAGAATTCAGAGGCGGCACAGTCCAGTGCTAAGCGAATATCGCTGCCCATCTTGAGCCCAGTCTTCTCGACTGCCTCTAGGATGGCGTCCAGTGCCGCGGCATTGGAGGGCAGGTTTGGCGCGAAGCCGCCCTCGTCCCCTACTGCAGTGCTCAGGCCTTGCTTGCTCAGCACAGACTTGAGGCTGTGGAATATCTCAGCGCCATAGCGAAGCGCCTCTGAGAAACTTGGGGCTCCAACAGGCTGCACCATGAACTCTTGGATATCGACATTATTGTCTGCGTGTTCACCACCATTGATGATGTTCATCATTGGCACTGGCAGGGAGAAAGTCCCCGCGCCGCCATTGAGTTTGGCGATATGCGCATACAAGGGAATCTTGCTCTCGATTGCAGCGGCCTTCGCTGCCGCCAGTGACACGGCAAGTATCGCGTTGGCACCAAGGCTCGCTTTGTTTGGCGTGCCATCTAGATCGATCATGACTTTATCTAGGGCTTCCTGATCCAGGGCATCGTGTCCTAATAGGGCGTCACGAATCGAGGTATTCACGTTGTTCACAGCAGTGAGCACGCCTTTACCGAGATAGCGTTTCGGGTCTTTGTCGCGCAGCTCCAAAGCTTCGCGTGAACCGGTCGATGCACCGGAAGGCGCACAAGCCGTGCCTACGACACCAGAGGCTAATGTGACGTCTGCCTCGATGGTAGGATTGCCACGAGAATCGAGAATCTCCCGTGCCTTTATGCTCTTAATCTCTGCCATGATAGTTTCCTATTCTCTCCAATCAAAGTTTGTTTATTTTTTGTATCAGGCCGTATCGATCTCTGGGAAGCTCTTCACCAGATCATCGATCGCCTTCATCTGTTTCAAAAACTCCTCGAGCTTCGCCAATGGCAAGGCACATGGACCATCGCACTTTGCTTTCGCTGGCTCGGGATGCGCTTCGATAAATAAGCCTGCAATACCTTGGCTCATACCTGCACGAGCTAATGTGGTGACATCCGCCCTGCGGCCATCCGCGCTAGCCGCTAAACCACCAGGCTTCTGAAGCGAATGAGTGACATCGAAGACCAGCGGGTAAGCGAATTTCTTCATCACCGAGAAACCAAGCATGTCCACAACGAGGTTGTTATAGCCAAAGCTCGAACCACGCTCGCAGAGCATCAAGCGCTCGTTGCCAGCCTCTTCGAATTTACTAAGGATATGCTGCATCTCTTGCGGGGCTAAGAATTGTGCCTTCTTGATATTGATCGCAGCCTTGGTCTTGGCCATGGCCACGACTAAATCTGTTTGGCGCGATAGGAACGCGGGCAGCTGAATAATGTCGGCCACCTCACTCGCTGGTGCCGCCTGCCAAGGCTCGTGAACGTCCGTGATGATCGGCACACCAAAGCGGGACTTGATCGACTCCAGAATTGCGAGCCCCTTGTCTAGGCCCGGGCCGCGATAGGAGTGCACGGACGAGCGATTCGCTTTGTCGAAGGAGGCCTTGAAGACATAGGGTATGCCGAGTTTGCGCGTAAGCGTTACGAAGTGCTCGGCAACCTCTAGGGCGAGCGCCTCGGACTCCAACACGTTCATGCCCCCAATTAGAACGAAGGGACGTGAGTTGGAGAGCGCCACGCTGCCTACCGTGATGGTCTTGTCTTGAGTCATTGTCACTGTTTGCTCTCTTTACTCGGCCGTGGTCTCTTTAGGGGCTAGCGTCGATTGATGCTCTAGCGCCGCCTTAATGAACCCAGTAAACAACGGATGTCCGTCTCTCGGTGTAGACGTAAACTCCGGGTGGAACTGGCAGCTAACAAACCATGGGTGATCTGGCACCTCTATGACTTCTACCAGCGTACCATCCATCGAACGACCGGCCACTTTAAGGCCAGCTTTTTGTAGTGCTTCGACATAGGTGTTGTTGACCTCATAACGGTGCCTGTGACGCTCAACGATCACTTCCTTGCCGTAGCACTCGAATGTCTTAGAAGTCGGATCCAAGCGGCATTCCTGTCCACCTAGGCGCATGGTGCCCCCGAGGTCGGAGTTCTCATCCCGTAGCTCTTTGCTACCATCGGCCGATATCCATTCGCTGATCAAGGCAATGACGGGGTCCTTACAATCTGCTTTAAATTCCGTGCTGTGCGCCTCGGGTAGTCCGGCTACATTGCGAGCGTACTCGATGACCGCAACTTGCATGCCGAGGCAGATGCCGAGATAAGGGATCTTATTCTCACGCGCAAACTGCACGGTGCGGATCTTGCCTTCGACGCCACGGATGCCGAAGCCACCAGGTACGAGGATGGCGTGTACGCCTTCCAAAATACCAGTGCCTTGCGTCTTCACGTCAGAGGAGTCTATGCTGTCTCTTATACACATCTGACGCTGCCGACGATCTACTCTGTG
>OJDV01000091.1_pt1 | contig 52210 bp, 31 predicted proteins | sample 1592911 | NCBI WGS metagenome assembly OJDV01 (sample SAMN05416860, study PRJEB24817) | seawater metagenome | isolation source: Sea water | place: Canada:Atlantic | collected 2013-11 | reverse complement strand
GTCGACATTTTGAAATATTTTTAATTCACTTTCATAATACTATGGTTATTAGCTATCATTTGCACTTTTTCGCATTTTTGGGCCAAATCGAGTACCTCTCAGAAAAATTTTTTCTCGGGCTCGAAAATTTTCAAGTGTACGTCGGGTCGATTTTTTAATTTCGAGATTTTGGAATTTTGGCGAGATTTTTTTTTAAATCGAAAAATAAAAAATATGTTTCCAAATTTTTAGTCGGACATGTCTCCGTTGGCACTCGACGCCGAGTCCTGCAGCTCGTCGCTGGCATCGTCCTCTTCGACCGCCTGGCTCTCATCGACCATGCGAATCTTGGCGGGCGGCAACTCGACCGCTTCGGCGCTCTCGGATGCGTCGCTCTCTGAGCCGCCTGGGGCAGCTTCGATGGCGCGCTGTCGCTTTTCTCCCGGCGCTCCGATGCTCAACGGATGCTTGCTGGCGTCCTTGATCTCCTTCGAGCGAGCTCGAAGGTCGACCGCGTACAGCAGAACCTGTTGGTCCTTCTTGCATTGAGAGCTCATCGGCATCTTTCGCAGCGGGTGGTCGTCCGGGAGAGCCATGTCGTCTCCGAGGTAGGAACGGTAGTACTCCGGGTCGACGTCCCACTTGAGACAGATGAGCGGATCGGCGAGCGGACCCTCGTAGTCGGCGCCCTTGGCGGCGGCGAACTCGCGAATCGCAGCGGCGCGCATCTTGACGCGGTCCTCGTTCATGTCCGGGATGAGCGCATAGAAGCCAAAGTGTTTTGACTCGTCGCCGGCGAGCCACACGCCGAGCTCGCTCTCGGTCCACTCGTTGAGGAACATCATCGCCGCGCCGTCGTCGAGCTGGTTGCGCATGATTCGCGTCGGCTTGCCGGCCGCCTTCTTTGACTTCTTGTCTCGCGGCTGAGTGAACGACTGGAAGCGCGTGTCCTTCTCTGAGATCCACTTCTGCACGGCCTTGCGGGCACACGGCAAGCCGCGGTCCATGAGAAAGCCGGCAAAGTCGCACATAAACGTGCGTGGCATCAAGCGAAGTTCGTGCTCGTTCTCGACCGGATTGGTTTCCTGGTTGAGCGGCGAAGCACACGTGCCGTAGAGGTCGACATCGGCGACGAGGACCATGTCGATCGAGTTGAGGATGAGCCGGCCATAGTTGATCCACGTCTCAGCTCCGCGGATCATGCAACCTTCGAGAGGAGACCACGAGGCAAGCGGGCAGACGAAGAACACCATATCAGCAGGTGTCGGAGCGCGCCACTTTCCGTCCTCTGTGCGAGTTTCCGGAATCGACGTCAGCTTGAGGGATCCGCGGAAGCACGAGTAAGTGAGTCCGTCTGTCTTTCCAAGGTAAAACAGGTGGTTCTCATCGGGGATGTCAAAAAATCCTGTGAGGCTGGCGCCGGCTCCAAACGTTTCGGCAACCAGTTTGTTGTCTTGGATGAGCGGAATGTAGACCGGGGAATTGGCTCGGTGCTTTGGTGTTTTCTTCTCGTCGATTCTGCGCCAAACATAACCGTTCTCGGCAATCAATTGCCGCGGAGTCTTGAGTGGCAACTGCAGATGCTCGGGGTTGGAAAGGAACATGTTCATCACTTTGATGGGGTTTGCCGGCTCTTTGACTTCGATCTGCTTGATCTTTTGCGAAACGCCAATTTGCGGGAGCGCGTCGAGTTCGCCGTTGGCTTTGCGCTCAGCGACATCTGCTCGCTGCTCGTCAATTTTGCGGCAATAGTGCGCAACGTTGACGCCGACGACAACGAGCGAAAAATCTGCGACGTTGCGCAGGTTGACGTCGTTGTCACACGAGAGCGAAACGATGTCGCCGATCTTGAAGACGACACTCTCTCCGATTTCGGGGTTGCGATTCTCAATCCCTCCAAACTCGGAGATACATGCATCGACAAATGTTTGGTAGTCAGAATACTTGACAGGGAAAGCTGTCAATGTGCCTTCTGCTTCGTTGTAGTTGCCAATGACCATCCCGTCCAGGTTCTTGATTTCCTGGTCGCCTTCGTACGGAAACCCAGTGATAACACCGGAAATTCGAGCCCAAGTTGGGGTCTTGATCTTCTGCGTTACACGCAGTTCGATAAGTGACCGCTGTCCGCTGAGCGCCTGAGGTGCGTCGGCGATCTGCTTGACGCGTTCGCGAGACTCCCGGATGACTGCCATAAGCGCTTCTCGGTCGAATTGAGGTGAGATGACTTGTCCTTGCGATGCGTCCATGGTTGTCTGTTGTAGGGGCGGGTGAGAAGCGAGCGGCGGCGCGCAACTTGCTGTGCAGCGATCGAGACAAGACAAATGGCGCATAAAGGGCAGAGATCAACACAGGTTTTGTAGCCGGGATTTGGGGTGGAGCAAAGCTCCGGAGAGAAAGGCTTTTGGTTTTGTTTTGTGCGAGAGAAGTGGGTTTGCCCAGTGCGAATGCACTTTCACGGGTTTCCGCGCGAAAGTACACACGCTTGCGCCATCTGCCTTACTCTTGCGCGAGGATCGAGTGAAAGTTGGAAAGTGAAAAAGTCAAAGTTGGTGCTTTGAAGATTTGTTGAAACTTTCTGTCGGACCGCCAACTCTCGACTCTTGTTAACATTGACTTTAGTTATGGGTTTTACTGGTGCAGCGGACGTCGTGAAGGAACTATTGAAGCGCTGTGCCGACCAGCGACGCATCCTCTACGAGCTGACGCGCGCCAAGGACCCCGACTCTCTGCCGCCGCTGCGCTTCGAGGTGGCGATCACCGACCTCTCGTCGCTGCTCTTTCAGCTCTTTTCGTCTGCGCAAACTGGACGCGAAGTTCTCGAGCGTCTGCAGTTCAAGATGGACGAGGACGCGGCGCTGTTTGGAGTGCGCACGTTTGTCTATTGTCTCGACGACCGAGCCAGCGTAACGCCGGCTAAGATGCGTGAGCGGCAGAATCGCGACGCTGCTCGAGAGAAGTACGGCGTTGCGTCCTACGGAGAGACGATCACGCTCAAGTCTGGCGCCAAGGTGCCTGCCGGCTCCTATGAGTACAAGCCAGACGGCACGTCGATGCCAGCCGATTTCTCGTCGGTGATGGCCACGCCACAGTTGATGAAGCGCACATTGGCGTTTATCTGCTCTCTGCTGGCCAAGCACGTAACGAGTCCGTCAAAGGGCAACGGGCAGTCTGTGATCTTCGTGAGCGGCATGCGCAAGCCTGGTCCGGCAAAGGGCACGTCGGTCCTGAAACGCGTCTTTCTCGACGGCGAGAGCACATCCCTGCCGTCGCTGGATCTTCCGGCGTGTCCTGTCGGCGAAGGAGAGGGCCAGATGTTCCACTGGGTGCGACGCTTCCTCTCCAACACCAAGAGTCGTGTGCGCAACTTCCTCGTGCGTGCAAACGACAGCGATTCGGTGGCAATTGGACTCTCGTCTGTGCCGCTCTTCTACTGTGAAAAGACGCAGAAGATCGACGGCACACTCTGGTACGATGGCTCATCGTCGCACAAGAACGTGCGCTTCATCAATCTCGTGCGCATGTGGCGACAGATCAAGGAGCGGGCGCGCAACGCCTGTCAAGTGGACGCGGCGCCTGGAGCGCGTCACGTGCAGAACGACGTCGAGAGTGCTCTCGTTGTGGCGATGTTCTGCGGCAACGACTACTGCGACCGATTGCCGCTTCTCGGTCCCGGCACGCTCTTCAAGGCCTACGAGGTCGGGCTTATGCTGCCACTGCAAGAGCGCAAGCGTCACTTGGTGCGTGTCGACTACACGAGCGGGGAGATGCGTATAGACGAAGCAGCGCTGATGGCACTCGTTGCGCGTGCCTATATTGGCGTCAAAGGCGTGCGAGACACGATCGTGCGCACTGGCAATAGCGAGCTGGCAAAGATCTCTGTGGATTTGCAGAATGACCGAACGTGGCTGTACGACGAGAAGCTGCAACGGCGATTCTTTGATGGCATTGCCAAGGGTACGGCCGATGGCTCGTGGATGCGCAAGCAAGGCAAGAGCGAACCAAAGGCCATCTATTTGTTAGACTACGACAAGACTCGTGCGGCAGTGCGCCGCGCGTTCTTCTCGTTCTACTATTTTTTTAATATTTCACGCGGCGAGGCGCTGCTGCCGGCTTTCCTGCTCGCTCGAAATGGCGAGTCGCTCTTTGGACACGAGAAGAAGCTAGAGGGGAATTTCGCACAACCGCGCGCCATATTCTCGAGCAAAGTGCTGACGCACTGTCTCATCGACGGCAAGCCTCTGCAGCCGTTTATGAAAAGAAAGCGCGAGAATCAGTTGAAGAATTCGGCGCGAAAGTCTGCCGATGAAGAGGACTCGCCGCGCAAAAAGATCCGAGATGAGCTTGTCGCCGAGCTCTCTGGTGGACCCAGCGAGGCGTGGCTTGACGTCCCTCTCCGCGTCTCAGAGGGCATTATGATTGTTCCAAGAACGTCTCCACACGAAGGCGAACACGGCTCGTTTATACAAAAGTGAAAACCAAACGAACAATGAGTTCCGAGAAAATTGAAATCCAAGTCGCGCCAGCCGACGAATCGTCCGACAGCGAGCAAGAAGACGTACCAGCTGTGTCGAATGGGTCCTATTTCTACTATTTTTCGTTCGGCTCGTCCACGCCTGCGCGCAGCGTTCGCAAGGCGCAGGACCCTGTTGCCGGCACGTGGTCGGTCTTTGTCGCCATGGGTCCCGATCGCAAAGCGGAAGCGAAGGCGGCACGTGCCAAGTTGCGCGAGAAGTTTGCGGCCGACAACCCTGACGCGCCGCCGATCAACAACGAGTCGGACGACGAGGAGGACAGCGAGGACCAAGAGTCCGTGGCGCTGCGACTCTCTCGTCCAAAGCCGCACGAGCGAACTGTCGTCACGCAGCTGCGTTCGATCAAGCTCGCCGACGAGTGCATCCGCTGCGTTGAGTATGCAACGTCGCTCGGCGTCGACAACAGCGACTCGAACTACGAGACCGTGCAGCTGCTGTGGAGCAAGTTTGACATTTCGATGATCAAATTTGCGAGCGGTCCGCGCAACTACCAGACGATCTTTCCGGTCGGCAGTCGCGACACGCGGGCCACGACGCTCATGAATCGAGATCTCCGTCAGACGATCCTGACGCAGTTTGGTGACATGTGCTGCGCCCGAAAGGACGTCAAGGCGTTTGCAGTTTCGAAGAGTGCTGCGACGATCGTGATTCTCGCGTTCATCGAGGGGATCGACACGCCGCTCCTGTGTGACACGTTCGATGTGTCTCAGGGCCCGCTCGCCGAGCGAACTGTCGCAGCCTACCGCCGCATCGCGAACAGTCAGGTGCTCGATCCGGAGATCGACTTTGACGATCCGCGACCAGTGTCGGTCGAGCAGCGACTCGCCGAGCGCGATGAGTCGGAGCGCGAACTCGATGCGAGCATGAGTTCACAGGCGCGCAAGGCGCAAGGCGACATCAGCAAGGTGACACTCAAGTCGTGCGGTGAGGTACAGAGCCGCTCGGACAAGCTCAAGGCGCTGATTGACGAGGCGAACAACGCCGACGACGACGATGACGAAGATGCCGATGTCGACGACAAAGCGAAGAAGCCCAAGATCTCACTCAAGCCGATGCCAGCCGGGCTGGTGGCGTTTGCCGATGAGAAACCGCTCGCGGCCCCGGCTGTCGAGCCGATGGTTCGAGTGACAAAGAAGCGCAAGTGAAGTTTGATTGAAATCGGTGCATTTATTCTGAATCCTCGCTGGCTTCGACGCCGTGCAAGTCGAGAAGCTCTTCGAATTTGCTCTCGAATGCAACCCACTCTGGTGTCAAGACAACCGCGCGACAGGCGCTCTCGGACGACGCCGGGTCGCACTTATCGGTCTTGTCCCATTTCACTTCGTATGCGTCGAGTTTTTCTTTGAGGCCGGCGATGTCTGGTATGCCCAGCAACATTAGACTGATAAAGTCGGTATAGCTACCTCCAAAATGTCTGTGGGTTTCTACTCCACATGCGTTGTCCTCCAAAAAGAGAAAAGGGCGAGCCGAGAACTCGTGTCGCGCACGAGACTCAAAGATGTGCTCGTGCATCATCGAGACGTCGCCAAACAGACCACTGTTTCTCTCGAGCGCCTCGTAGAGACTTTTTCCCTTTCCCAGTCGCTCTCGCTGCTTGCGCATGAAAGACATCAGTTTCCGAGCGACGCGGTTTTTGGCTAGCTGCTGCTTGTATTCGTGCTCCGCCGCCTCGTCGCAGTCGTCGAAGAGCCGTGACAATTTATCGACAATACGTTTGCTTGTGTCTTTCTTTGGCACATTCTTGCGCTGAAGTCCAGATACTCGGCAACTCATGGTTTGAGTAACTCGGGGTCGGATTCAACGATGACTACGCTGGGTGTTGTCCCGGAACCGGATGAATATTACGATTCGACATTCGATCCTTCCTATTGGAACAGGCTCCACGAAGTGAGTCGCAGGTTCGTGTGTGGGCGGTTCGGCGTCGAGTATCGAGACTGCATTTTCTGCAATAAATGCCATCGGCCACCAGGGCACGGGTGTAGACGCAGACGAAAAGCCGCTGAATATTTCGCACACGATGGCAATTTTCAGTCTGATTATGATGCCGATTTGAGTTTCTCTAGGCTTGGCGGTGACCGTTCTCGGCGAGTCGATATGATCGACGTATTTACGTTGATTTTTGCATGTGCTGTCACGGGCTACAGCACACCAAGGTGGCGTGCCGACACGACTCGCCGGTGCGTGCGATATGCCCTCGAGATGGAAATGGGAAAGCGGAAGATCAAGAAAAGCGACATCGTCCAGCACAGACAGGCGTTGTTAGACTGGCTGAGTACAATGATCCGGACGTCTACCGCAAATGGCGTTGACTGGGAGTGCATCTTTGCAGCAAGAGATTTCGTTCTCGCCGCGGCACGTGGTCACATGGATGCAATGGAGAAATTGAATATGGAGCGCAAAGAGTCTGTTGCGGAGCGTATGAAAAGGCGACGCAGGCGCGAGGAGTAACTCGAATAAACACGGATCTGTCATTTAATTTCCACATCGATCTTCCTCGTGTGTTGCGCGTCGGCGGTTTGATGTTGGTTTACTTTGGTAGCTCTTCGAACGTGGACGCCAATTCGCCCAAGTCGACGATCACGCGTTCCCCTTCCGTGACGAGTTTCTTGACGTGAGCGAACACGGATTTCGCCACGTGCTCATTTTCCGTGTAGAGCAAGGTCTCGGTCGCGGTTCCGCTGATAATCGCGAACACCGTCCACGAATCCTCGTACTCCTCGAGTCTGAATTTTGAAATGGAACCACCGGGGATTAATTCCACGTCTTTGCCGTTTTTGTGTTCAAACGTGATGTTGTTCATTGTTTGTGCGTTGTCTGTTTGTATAACCCGGCAGCCGCAAAATATGACTGATCGGCCAGCCAGACCGACACGCGGCTACATAAACTGTGGCTATTGTGCAGAGATTGTAGACCGAGATATGGCACCGACACTGTTTAGTGCGAGGCGCGGGGACGAGTATGCACTCTTCTGCGGCAGCTGTGGGACGTACGCGTGCGAGCATTGCAACAACGTTGCGATAATTGGCGTCGACGACGATGGGCCGTCTGTGTGTATTGGGTGTGATCCGGCACAGTGGAACGCGAGCAAGCGGTTTGTTGTGCAATTTCACTTTGCGTTCACCGACAGGAACGGTGCAGAGCAGAGCGTCTTTCTTTTGAGTCCGTGGACATTTGATTCGCGTGTTCTGGCGTTTGACGAGTCTGCAAAGTACCTGAACACGGCGGTGCGCGCAAAAGTCTCGCCGGAGATTCTCGCCGCGCTCGGCGCGAGCACGAGGCATGCAGTTGCTATGCGCAGAGCCGACATTGAAGCGAGCAAGGCGTCGGTCGAGACGGTCAGTGTGCCGGCTGTGACGCACAGCGGTGCAACGGCCCGCGTCACGCTCGTCTGTGCACCAGTCGACCACTACTGCTGAAGAGTAAATCACCTCTGAGTTCATTCATCAAGCGTCGCGAACAATGACAAGCGTTCCACTTCAGCCGGTTCTACAGCCCAATCCTACGTTGGACTTTGTACGCATATGCAAGAACGCCAATCGGTCGAATAAGGCCACCGCAGAGTCGATGGTGTCAAAGTTCATCTGGATCGCGCTCGCGTCGACTCTCGTGTGCATGACTTGCGCACTGTTTGTGCCAAACGATTGTAGCCGTCGAACGACGCCAGTTGCTGTTATGGCGGCCAGCGTATTTGCGTTGATCGCGGCGTACACGGCCCTCGGGTGTCTCGCTTTCAATCCGGCTCGGATTACGGTCGTCGAATACAAATGTGAACACTCGGCAGATCAACAGTGTTGAGATAGTAAACCTAGAGGCTAGAGCCTGGCTTGTGATCTCGTTTTCTGTTGTTGAGCCGTCTATATTCCCACGCCTTGCGTTGTCGCTCCAGTCGCTGTCTGTTGATGTACTCTTCGATTGTGGCATGCAGGTTTGGGCTCATGGCGAGAGAAACCGCGCAGACGACAAGGACGGTCAGCACAATCCAGCCGCTCAATTTCACACAGAATGATACGACGAACCAAATAGAATTCATTGTTACCGATAGACTTGTATTACAAGTTTCACTGGTTCTCTGCACACGTGACAGCGGATTCGTCCTTTCGGTTGCATCTCATGTAAGCACTCGGCGCATGCTCCGTGGCCACATTGAAACGTGAATTTACGATGGAAACGATCAAGACAGATCGCGCATTGATCCGCCAACTCGTCGTCAGTTCGGTCGTCTGCTTGTATGGCCGGAAGCTCGTAGGGTTTGTGGTTGGCACATAAGTTGGATGGTGCGCGCGACCTGTACGACGGGGATTGTACAAACGGTAGACTGGGCTGGCGGTTCCCAGTTTGTAGCCGCTGGCGTCGATCAATTTGCATCCGCGAGAGCCGTGTTCTGCGACAAGCCGGTGTTTTTCTCAAGAGATCGTACACCAGGTAAATTACAAACGGGATCGCCACGAGCACATAGCAAACGGATACAATCTCTGGCGAGTAAGACATCGTTGAAGTTCAACGAGAGTCGTGTCCTGTCGCAGATTAAAACCTAGACACAGATTGATTTTACGTGTATAGCTCTCTCGCCGCGGCGATATCTGCATCATCAAGCGTGCGTTTGTTTGTCTCTCCTGCCGCAGACGTCGCAAACATTGTCACATCGCTACAGTCGTCGCCGTAGATGTCATCCAGACCGTGCACGTGTCCGGCCTCGTGCGTTGCGGTCGCCTCAAAGTCAATCACGTTGCCGCGCTCGCTTGCGTTGCCAAACGAATAGTGTACCTCGTCGAAGAGCATCTTGAACTCTGTGAGCTCTCGCTGCGACTCTGGTCCGTCAAAGATTCCCCATAGAATCGTCAGCGCCAGTGTACCCGAGCGACCGTCGATGCGCGTCAAGCCGACTTCGTTGACGCCGTCGGGTGCGTCTGCGCGGATTGCCGAGCCGTCTCGGTCGGTCCGTACACCTAGCAGCGGGCCGACGACGAGTCGGTTCGTTCGCTCAAGGACACAAGACCAGCGCCGAAACGCGCGACCCATCGCTCGTTCGAGGAACGCAGCAGACAGGCCCTGTGTGTTTCGTGCGTTGATAAAGTAGCCACGCGACGTGCGCCAAGCTGCACCGTCGGCGATTGGCGAGGCGCACGGCTCTGCGGCGCTCTGCGCGAGCTGCTTGCGCGAAAAATGTAACGCTTTGGCCACTGGTGACGGCAATCGACGCTGCGCTCGCGCCAGCTGGCTGTTGTGGTCGAGGTGCAGCAGTGCGTAGCCCTTGACGCGCGCCGTGTGGTTTCGAGGGTGTCGTTTTTCTCCTAGCGCTAGCGTGTCGTGTGATAGGCGGCTGAAACCGCGCAAATCGACTGCAGCTGTGGCCGAGCCGACAAGAAGCAGAACCAGTAGCAACATGTGCTTGGCGTGTGCACTGCACAGACGAATGAATATTAAACGCAAACTCTCCTTTGTTTTACTGTCCTCCGCCAATGACGCGCGAGAAAAGGCTCGCAACGTCGTCGTTGAAGCCACCCTGGCGCTCGTGGGCTGGTCCGACTTGGGCGCCAACATCGGCCGAGCCCAGCTGCTCCTCTTGCAGCTGACTCTGTTCATCGGCTCGCGTAATTTGCGCCTGCACCGCGGCGGCGTTGCTCTCGAATAGTGAATCCTGGCGCGTGAAATGCTGCGACGACTGCAGAGGACGGGCCGCTGCCCGCTCCTCCACTGGCTCCAGGTTAGCCTGGATCTGTCGACTCGCAGCTAGTCTTCCGAGGCGCGAAAAGTGTCCTTCCACGTCATTGTCGGCGAGATAGTTGCCATTTCCGATCGCAGCTCGCACAGCACCGCTCGTCGCGTCGGCTGCTATGCTCGACATGCGCCGCTTCACCATGTAGCTGTGCATGCTCATGTGGTCGCCGAGGATAGGCTGACGACTGAGTCTTCTGGGTGCATCGGCCGGAACATCGCCAGACTCGTCGACTCGCAGGTTGAGCTCACGCGCCACCGCCTCGAGTTCGGCACTGTTGCGGAACGTGCGCATCTTGCCCTGTCGATCGTAGAGCAGGGCACAAGCGGATTGCACCGACACGGCCGCCGCCAATCGCACGAGCTCTGGCGACAAGCTGTGATGCTGGCCGGTAAAGCTCGCGTTTGCGGTGAGGACGTCGAGTCGGAGCTTTCGATCCGGCACACTGGCCATCGTAGCGAGGATGTTGTGCTTGGCCTCTGCCGTGATAAGCGCGCCAGGGTACGCAAACATCTTGTTGCCGCCGATGCGTGGATCCTCTGAGCGCAGTGTCATGATTGCCAGCTCGAGCAACGGCGGACAGGCGACACCCTTGAACGAGTCTGGCGCGCCTGTGCGCTCGCTGTGTCGCCAGTAAGCCGTGACGCCAGGCGGTGCCACAATGACGATGACCGGCGACTGCGACAGGATTGTCGGCATAAAGTTGCGCACCACAGATCCGCCGCGTCGATCTGATTGTCCGATGACTTCGACAAGATGACTGAGCACCGGAGACGCCCTGCGCACGACAAACGGCTTGTCGGGCTCATTGCGAATCGTCTCGACATGGAAGATGTTGTACGATTCCGTGAGCGTCGACCTGTTGTGGTCTCCGTACTTTGGAATGATCGCCGGAAGCGACGTGAGCACGCGTCCCGGAATAGCATAGTCGAATCCAAGTGCTCGGATAGATTTCTTCACGGCTCCGACGAGAGACGAGTTGTTGAGCACCGCATAAGTCAAGAAGAATATCCGACGCGCGAATTTGTTGCCGGTTCCCATGGCGTTGCGATCGTGCTTGCGCGTGTTCGCTTCGATCTTCACGATCGGCATACGGCGCTTGATCCCGGTCGATTGAACTTTCATCGTGACTGGATTGATTTCGAGAACATCTGCTAGCACCTCTGTTTTGGCTAGATCGTACAGCGCAGACGTCGCGTTCTCCTCGGACGGCTTCATTGTGCCACAGTAGTCGCGCAAATCGTGGACGACGCTCTCGACTTTCACGGCATCGGCAGAAAACGAAATGTAGTTCGAGTTGACGACCGACTCGTTTTCGTTGCTCGTGTAGAGCTCAAAGCACACTTTCTTGCGCAATTTCGTTGCCACGTCGATCACCAGTTTGGCGCGTGCACGTTCGGCTTCCGCTGCCGCTTCGTCCGCTGGAGAGTCTTCGTCGATGAGCGCCGGTTGACTCTCGCTCACCGAGTGGCTCTCGGTGTCGATTGCGCGCAGTTCGTCGTCAGAGTCGAGCTCATCTACCGCTGCCGCGACATCTTTCGCCATCTTCACGATCTCCTCTTCTCGCTCGTCACCAGTTGCCGTCTGAAGATTGACCATGTGCTTGTTGAGATCCTTATCGACGGTGCGCTGCAGGAGAGTCTCCTGTTGGTCACGCAGATCGCTCAGCTCCAGTTCGCCCATAACCTGTGTGATTCCGGCAGTGCCGTCGGTCGCTTCATCTGATATCTCCTCTTCTCCTTCGCCTGGTGCCTTGCGCTTTGGCTTGCCGCTCGCCGTGCGGGCCTTGCCGTCCTCAAAGCACGACTTGTCGAACATCGTCACGTTCGATCCGACGAGCCGCCGTCTAGCAGCCTCGATTAGCCTACAGCCGACCGGATTGCCCCACATGCCGCGGCACAGCGAAACCGAGAACACAAAGATCGAACGAGTCACGACGAGATGCTCCTGAATCAGGCGCACGTAGAACTCGTCGTTGTCGAAGAAATCCTTGTAGGAGTCGGTCGCCTCGTCGAAGCGCATGTGATACGTGAGATCCGAGAAGAGTCCCATAGTGACGGCGTGCTGGATTGTCAGCTGACGCGCGGTGCACTTCACCATGCGGTACTTCTTCGCGTCGCTGACATTGAAGCCGAACGAGGCCATCGACTCTGCGTAGCGCGAATAATAGACGTGAAACGCGTCGTACTCTGGCTCGACCATCACTCCCAGGTGAATGTAGAGGTTGACGAGCATTATGTAAAAATTGAGAAGCTGGCAATCGGTCTTGAGCGAATCGTTGACCGCATTGCAGTCGTTGTCGTGTGTCTGGTTCATCTTGTTGATGATTGAATCGGGATCTCCCGACGAGACTTGGTTGACGTGCACGATCCACCAGCGAGCACCGAGAGCCGACGTCTTCTTCGGCAGCCGGTTGTTGTAGGCGCCCACTGTCACGCCGTGCCACGTGGCGACATAGTCGACCTTCTTGCGGATGCCCTCATCGACAACGATCGATTCAGTTCGAACGACAGGGTCCGTCATGGCCGATTTGAGCGTCGACTCGTCCTGAGATCCGGCGACGTCCTTGCCGACGCCAAACATGCTCTCGGACATCTCGTCAAAGTAGTGCACGTGACAGTCGTTCGATCCGCCGACGTTCTTTGCTTTCGCCGTCGAATAGGTAATCGAGTTGAAGATGCCGGGCGTCAAGAGGCTGCCGATCGACTTGCACAGGTACGACTTGCCGCCAGAGTGTTCGCCTGCGAGCGCCACGTTAAGCGACAGATCCTTGAACCACGCAGTTGCAGTGGTGAACGACGTCCACACAATGAGTGCAATCTCTGTCCACACGCCAAAGTGGAACATGGACTCGAGCCGATCGCGGTGCGTCACCATGTTGTTGCCGAACGAATCGAGCTTGTAGATCGTCGGTTGCTCGAAAAACACACGATCTTGCTTTCTGTACCACTGCATGCCCAGCTTGTAGGCCGTCGGCAGCTTTTCGCCGGTGCGCAGCATGTGGTTCGCTTTGCCGAGTGCTTCGCGCTGGAAATTGTTAATCGCTTCAGAGTATCCCGGATCTCCGGGCTTCAGCGCGCCGAGGTGCGTCTTGCGCAGAGCCTTGATCTCGGCCTTCACTCGATAGACGTCGCTCTGTGTCGTCAGGAATTCGTCCATGTCTTGATCGGGCATAATAACACCGATGTCGTTCATGCGCTGCTTCTCTGTGCGCTCATCGGCATCTGCGACGCCGATCGACGCGAGCGGGTCCTTCCTTTGCGCATCTGCGTCCAAATTCATGTCTCCCACTCCGAACATATCGTCAAAATCAACTCCATTGTTGCCAGAGAGAGGATCGAGATCGTTGAAACTGTTCATCCTAAGTCGCACCGGTGTGGTAAGTCAACATGCCGCACACGTTGTGCTTGACGCGAAATAAAAACATTTACAGTACGCCAAATGTCGAAAAAAAAAGTTTGCGTTGGTCAAAGTTTGCGCAATTTTTTTTTGGGCTGAGACCGCAGACCGCTCACTCAACATCACAACCGAAAGTGAACTTTGACTACAAAATGGACTTTGCTTTTCTTGCTGAATCTGCTTCGTCGTCTGAAGGCGAAAAGCCAGCGCAGACCGACGACAGCGTCGCCGAGTCGAGCGACATCTCCGAGTCGCAGGGCGTCAAGTCGTGTGACGACGGCACCGACGAGAGTGCTTCGCATTCTGTCTCCTCTGCCGACGGAGGATCAACGTCTGACGACGAAGGCGAAGACGACATCGAAGAGTCGGGCGACGCCGAGTCGGGGAGCGGCGCCGAGTCGAGCTCGGACGAAATCATGCGCGCCGCAAAGGAGCGCACCAAGAACCTCAGTGAAGGCCAAAAAAAGTCTTCGCCGGTCGATGCTAGCGCCACCAAAGCGTCGACGAACGGCAAGAAAGGCGCAAGCGGCGACGGCAAGTCCGGTGGACGAGCCGCACTGGGAGAAGCCGATGGAGGAGTTCCTGCGAGCGGCAGTGGGCCAATCGGAAGCCCTGCCGCCGACGAAAAGGGCAAAGAAGCTCCAGCCAAGCCCGTCGTCGTCAAAGAAGCGAAGCCGAAATCTGCTGCGCCTCGAGGCAACAAGTCCGCCGACAAGTCCGCCAACAAGTCCGCCGAGAAGCCTGCCGACAAGCCCGGTGCAAAGTCGGCCGGGAAGTCCGGAGCAGAGTGCTACAAGCGAACCATGAAAGTCGACTACGAGCCGCGCAATCGTCCCGTGTTTGCGACACCCGAGGACGAGGCCGCCGGTCGCGTGTCTGGCCAGTACGTCGCCGAGTTCACTGCCGAGCGCAACGTCCCGCGCACTTCGCTCGACGACATTGTGCGCTACATGCAGCAGAGCGACGACAACTTTCTCTTCGTCTCTGCGCTGCTGCAGCTGCGTTGTGCCAAGATCATCAAAGGCACGCACGTGAGCAGCGCAGCCAAGGCGGCGATCGAGCAGAAGCGGCACAACAGAAAGCTGCGCACGGCGTCGGTCGTGCTCGACTCTGGCGCGAAGCGTGCGCAGGTGATCCGCGGCATCGCAGAGCAGGTGTGGCTGAACAAGGGACTCGACGTGCCGCCTGTTCGCACGGCGTCTGAGGACCCGCGCCTGTCGACCGCAGAGATCAAGGACGAAGACCTCTACTACGACGACTTTGATCAGGCCGACGTGACGCCAGAGGACCTCGAGAAGCGTCGCGAGGATCTCATTGCGGCGCGCAAAAAGGCACAGGCGCTCAACGCCGAGCGCACAGAGGCCTACGCGGCTGTGCCGGCGATCGAACGCGTCAAGGCCGACATGGTACGCAATCGACGCCTTCGCCTCAAGGCCATCACGTCGGTCTATTTGGCGGCGCTCGTTCCACACTTGCCCAAGACGCTCAGCGATTCGTGCGAAGACTTGCGCGCACTTCCAGAGAGCAACGTGTTCAGCGACGCATACGCCGACCTCATCTACTACACGAAGGGCACAGGCGAGAGCACGCACAACGTCTTCCTCACGGACAGCAAGGGTGTTTCGACTTTCTACGAGAAGACGCTCTTCGACACCATCATCGGGTTGCGCTGCCGAGTTCCGCTGCTCGACGCTGCGCCGATTATCGGTGCACTTTCGTTCACGCACGTGCTGGTCGAACGGCTGACGGCGTCGATGCGCGGCTCTCACGACTTCACCGGCGAACAGGCCACGCATGCGCTCAACGCGCTCGGCGAGGCGTTCTACTTTAACGATCCGCCAGCGGACAAGCGTCGCTGCTTGGAGCGTGTGTTTGGCTGGGCTCCGAAATCAGACGACTTGCTCGACTGGCAACAGTCGTCTCAGTGGGCCGAGGTCAACGGAGATTTCCCGTCGCGCGACGCTGTTCGAAAGGCGTCCAAGTCCAAGTCTAAAGACACGATGTTCGCGTCAGACGTCGACATGGAGACGCCAACGGTCAGCTTGAGTGAGGGCGCCAGCGTCGCAGAGTTCGTCGAGAAAACGCCAATGCGCAAGAATTGGGCGACTGTCATGGTCGACCCAGAGGTCGTCAAACAGAAACAAAAAGCCGACGCAGAAGAGAAAGCGGCGGCGGCGAAGAAGAAAGCCGACGCCAAGAAGAAAAAAGCAGAGGAAGCCGAGCGAAAGAAGAAGAAGAACGAGGCGCACGAAAAGCCCGACAAAGCTCCAGCGCCGAAGAAGGCAAAGCGCGCCAGCAAACCGACAAAAGCTTCCGGTGCACGCAAGGCGGCGAATCGGCTCGCCACCGAGCTCGTCGCCGAAGAGGCGGCACACGCCGAGTCGTCGCACGGAGAGGCGCGCATCGACAGCACGTTCTTTTTCATCGACAAGGAGCGAGCGCAAAGCGACTATTTCGAGACACTCGAAGACGACGTGGCCGCCGTCCGCAAAGAGATCGACGACACTGTAACTGTGCGCACCAAGAAAGACGCCGCGCGCGCCTTCTCGATTTCGCAGCTCGAGTCGAACACGACACAGCAATCGGCCAAAGAAAAAGATGTCGCCATCAGCGACGAGGAAATCGAACGCGACGCGCTGATCGACGCCGACAAGCGCCGCATCTCGCAGATTGCTGCAGCTGCTGGCGTCCCGATTGTGGCGGTGCGCAACGAATTTGTGCGGCAGTTGTCAGTGGCAATGGCCGACGAGATTGTCGCTGACGTGCCAGAAGTCGGCACACTCGACGACGACGAACGTGCAGCTGTGATCGAAGCGGCTAAAGAGTTGCGCCGTAAGACTAAGCGACGCACGCAGACTACAAAGAAGTCTCTGCTCACTCAGCAGGCGCAACGTCATCCAGAGGTCGCTAAGGGGCAGTTGACTGCCGTCGATCCGCAAGACTCTGCGAGTGTGCACGGCGGAGTGGTGAGCGGCCACACTATCAAGAAGGTGGCCGCGGCGAACGGAGACGCAGCTGGTCGCTCGCCGCAGGCCACGTCCCGCTTGCTGCGTGAAATTGCGATCGCTGCAATCGACCGTTCGACGGTCATGACGTACGCCGACGTGTGTTCTCTGCGAGAAAAGCTGCGCGAAGGAGAGCCTTTCACTGTCGAGGACCGAGTGCGCGTGATGATCGCAGAGTCTCTCATGCCATCGTATATGGCGCTGACTGTCGGCGAGATGAGCAAGCGCGCCCGCGTCGTCGAAATCGGCAGCGACGATGCAGAGAACCTGCTGTTCACGCTGCGCAAGATCTCAGAGCCGGGAACCGGCTTTGGCACGTGGCTGGCCAAGTGTCTCGTTATGAAGCATGCGCTTGTCACACTCGGACAGCTCGCTCGCACCGAGCGCGACTCTAAGGTGCGCCTGACTCGCGCGCTCAATTCGATCATCGATCTGCCGGAAGACGACGAGGACTTTTCTCCGCTCAAGTTCTGGACGATTGATTCTGGCGAGCGCATGGCCGCCGACAAGTGTGCTTTTACGTCTGCTGAGCTGTCTGGCGTGGTCGGGGAGCTTTACAAGGGGATCCAAGATTGAAAAAGATGGAGAGCGTTTTAATTTGCATTGTGTTCACGCGGCCTGATACGAAATTTCAATTTAAACCAAAACAATCAACATGCAACAGTAAAGGATAGACAATGAGTGTATTGGACACGGCACTTTTCATATTCAACGGTGCTGTATTTTTCTGTGTGACGCTGTGTGCGTTCTGGTACCTCGGTTATATGGCCATAACTCTCTATCGGATACTTTATATGATGTCAACAATGGCTGCTGAACCGTACGTCAGGTGTCACTTGACGGGCAAGATTCGCAAATTGCACGAAATCGAAGAAGAGTCGTTCATTAGGAATCTACAAGCCCTCAGGCGAATCGAACGCGAGAACAGAAGGGCGGCTGGTCAGGCACCGAAAAGGTACGGAGATTCGTCATACAGCGGTCGCTGTCTCAAATAAAAGTCCGGATTGGCGCTCCAGATCTCTACCGCCTTGTAGCAGAGTTGCACGGCAATACAGTGGTCGTCGCAGCCGCCGAGCTTTCCAGAGAAGAACTCTTTGGCTGGTGCACCTGGCGTCGTCTTATTGAGTCGCAGTTCGCGCTTGTACGCTGCAATCTCGTCGATGAGCAGCGTGCGCATCGACTGCGGCGAGTAGTTCTCGTACTCGCCGCGCGAAATGCACACCATGCGCGGATGGAATTGCACGCGGTGCTGCAGCAGTAGCGCGCTGAACGAAATCGCACACTCTTTCTTGAACGATTCGCTCATGCGCACGCCCTCCTGTCGCTTGCCATCCTCCATGATGCACCAGACATTACGCACACGCTCTCGCGCCAGGTCCTGTGCAATGCGCTTGCCTTCGTGCGCGAGGTTCGACTCGGGACAGAAAACGACGCGCGCCGATTCGAGTCCGCGCAACTTGCGCACGTTCTTGATGTGCTGCACGAGACGCGACGCCTGATCTTCGGGTCGCTTGCTCTTGCACGAATCGATGCCGACAATCTACAGGCGCGTGCTAGAATGAGTACGGCAACACGCGAAATCTTCTCCCCGCTCGTTTCGCACGCAGATCAACAGTCGCTGGACGCAGCGCACAATTATGAGTGCAACAACGTGGTGGCGCGCGTGCTGGCCTGGCGGGACATCGACCCGGAAGAGGAACCAGACGCCGACAGGGAGCAGCAGCTGGAGATCGCACACTATTTGCGCCAGTGTGCGCGTTCCATCGAGACAGACCTTCGCGCACGCAGGCAGAACCGGCAAATCGGATCTTGTTACGACGACATGTGTGTGCCAGTCGAGCTGGACATCGAAGTGTCGCGGCGCATCGAACACTTTGTCGAGCGAGCCGAGGAACTCGACCCTGCAGCGAGTAGGCGAGAGCGCAAGATGCTGACGATCTATCGAAAGCTCGCCGAGATTGCGCGCGGCCACTGTCCGATGGTGCGCTTCGACGACACGGCGAGTGCCGCTGCGTTCTTCTTTCGGTCGGTGGCATTCTTCCCGTCGCTGCAGGCGATGATTGCACTGCACCGCACAGAGCGACGCAAACAGATCGGGCCGCCAGAGTGCGCTCGCCGCCTGCCAACGCATGTGGCAATCCCGCGAGAAACAATGCGCGTGCTAATGCGCTGCATTGTGCTGCTGCACTCGGACTATGCCGATTTGGACGCGCCAGACTACGTGGAGAGCGTGCGGCGCGCAGTGCAGCTCGGCATCGTGCCAGAGCAGCGGAACTTACAATAAATCGACCACGATGGAAAATTGCACTGACGATCGCAAACTTGGACGTCTGGCCGCCACACGCCGGGTCGACGGCCGTGAAAACTGTGTTAGAATAGATACTCTCCTGCCGCACAATTGCCTCTTCGCTGCGCAGCCAGTCGACGGCAGGCCTGCTGAACGCCGGCGACATCAGCTGGTCTATCGGCACGTTCTTCACCTCTGTGAGGAAGATCTCTGGATGGCTAGCCATCAGATACTGCATGCGGTCGTGGCGGCCGACCGTCTGCCAGTGCGGAATGTCGGCCGAGAGGCACTTGCACTGCAGCGCGCGGCCCTTCTTCTTGCACTGCTCGCACACGAGTTCGAAGTTGAGCGTCAGCATGATCGGCTTGCCGTCGGGCATCTTGGCCTCGGCGAGCGGCGTGACGAACGAATCCGAGCCGCTGATCGTCGTGATGCCGAGAAACTTGACACCCTTGCGCGTGAGCGTCGGACCGATGATCTTGAACACGAGATCGACCGGCATGTAGGCAAACTCCTCGGCGATGACGGTGCCCGTCGACGCCTTGGAGCCGGTGCCGCGGAGCTTCTCCTCGTTGGCCGGATAGGCATAGACCTCGTTGCGCCAGCCGTCCTTGGTGATGAAGCCGAGCGATTCGTTCTTGTTGAGCGAATCGACACGGCCGCCAAAGGCCGGGTTGTCGCTCAGAATCTTCACCATTTTGTACACTTGCAGCAGCAGCATCTTGGACGCGCGCTGGTTATTCGAGTAGATGAGCACATCGTGGCCGACCTCGTGCGCCTTGCGACCCGGCTGCGTCACAATCTCGGCGGCCGTGAACATGGCGATGGCGACCGTCTTGCCAAAGCGGCGCGGCGCCGTGAACAGGCCCTCGGTGCGTAGCTCGGTTAGATTGTACTCGCGCAGCAGCCGCACGAGGTGTGCTTGTAGCTCGTCGCCATAGTACTGCTCTAGCGATAGCGATAGCATGGCGGCGTGCATCATGCGCTGCTGCTTGGAGCGCATGAAGCCCTGTGTGTCGAGGTAGGCGAGAGCCTCGACCATGCGCCGGCAGCGCTTGTCGCCGGTCGACTCGAGGCTGTTGAGGCCGCTCATGATGCCGTACTCCCAGCGCTCGTGCACACGGTTCTTCTGTCGACGCACGGCCTCGCTCTTCACGTCGCTGCGCACGACGCCGCGCATGTACGATTCCATGGACAGCGCGCCCGGCTGCCGCCGGTACTCTTTCTTGTTGGCGCCAGGGGCGGCCGGCTCGTCGAACGCCCACGTCTGTGCGACGCTCTCGCTGAACGACGACTTGAAAACTTGTGCGGCGACAGACGCGGCGTCGGTGGGCGTGTGCGGCTTGGTGACGCGGGCCCGGGGCGGCTGTGCGCGCAGTTTAAACGCGGGTGTCGGATCGATGCTATAACTAGCAGATGCACTCGACAGGTCTCGCTTTCTCCTGAGAATCGGTGCATCTTTCTGACGGAACGCTCGTCCAACTGGCACACGGAAGCCGTCGTTGTCGAGCGGCATCGACGTCGCCTGCGATTCGCTCTCTGCTTCGCTCAGATCAAGCTCCGGTGCAATTTTCACCATCTCGGCAGACGGTAGGGGGCAGATGACTTCTCGCGCGTCGGCGTCCTACATTTAAAATCCGCAAAGTGTTATTGTCGCCGGATCGCTCTAGCGGTGCGTAAGAAGAAGCCACATCAAAGAACTGTGCAGCTTCCAGATGATCGCTCTTCTGTTGACGCTTCTCGCCAGTGAGATCTGGCCGCTGGTCGGTGCCAACGCTCCGACTACTGCGCCGACCACTGTTCAACCGACCCCAGCTCCGACACCAGAGTGTCCGGGCTGCATTGAATGGCGTCCCGACGTCTATCAGAACGGCACTGTGCTTGGCACGTGCTGTCTCTCTGACAAATCACTCGGCTCTGACTACACGCAGGCTCGCTGCCCGTACGTGTGGATCGGTCCCGGCACCAGTGCATCCGACTGCGCTGACCACCACCCGTGCTGCTTCGAGGAGCAGGGCGGCTACTGCTCGCTCGAGCGATGCTTTGACTGTGTGACGAAGGGCGGCAAGCTCGTGCACGACTGCAAGCACTGCGAGGACAAGAGCACAACGACGACGACTGTCGCGACGACGACGACTGTGGAGACTGGCCCGACGCTGCCGCCGCACCCCGAGGCGACAGACCCGCCACCGACTGGTCAGGGCTGCTGCTGTGTGCACGGCGGCAACCCGATGGTCATGGACCCGCACGCGTGCCACGAGTGCGACGGTGTCTATCAGGGCGACGGCGTGCCGTGTGACCCCGACACTTGCCGTCAGAACTGCTGTGAAGTGGCGACACGCGAGTGCGGCGAGTGCCCACACTACGCCAACCCCGAAGAGTTTGTGTTTGTTGGCTTTGGCCCCGAATGCGAACCCGAGGCGTGCGGTGTCACGTGCTGCCACAACGCGCACGCCATCGAGGCCTCGTCGAGCGACCACTGCGAGTGGGCCGGCGGTGAAGCGTTCCCCAACGTGACGCTCGCGCAGGCCGATTGCGGCGGTGGCTGCTGTGTCGACCTCAACTTCACTGTTGTGGCCAACGAGACCGAGTGCGCTGGTCGCTGGCTCGGACTCAACGTCGGCTATTCGCCTGGCGTGTGCGGTGGCGCTTGCTGCTCAGACGGCGAGTGCATGATCGCGAGCGCCGAAGAGTGTGGCTTGTACGATGCTGTCTACCAGGGCGACGACGTCGAATGCACGGAAGACGACGACGACGATCCTTGGGGTGTGTGCCAGAATGATGGCTGCTGCTGCTTGCCCGACGGCGGCGGCTCGGTTCTTGTGGCGTCGGCGCGCAAGTGCTACGAGCTCCGCGGCATCTTCCAGGGCGAGGGAAGCGAGTGTCTCGAGGACACGTGCAACTGCGGTGTCTGCTGCTCGCAAGACGAGTTTGGCGGACGCGAAGTGCAGAACGAAGTCGAGTGCGACCTCTTTGACGGCCGCTACGCCGGTGACGGCTCCAAGCTCGACATGCCTGGCGTCTGTGACAACAGCGGTGGCGCGTGCGTCTGTGGCGATCAGTGCTATGATGTGCCGAGCGCCGCGGCGTGCACACTGCTGCATGGCGAATCGTTCCGCGGTGTCGGCACCTCGTGCAAGGATCACTATCTGGCACCCGTGCCCGAGGACCCAGAGGACGAAGGACAGTGCTGTGTGCCGCGGTCGTTTCACAGCGACCACGCACAGTGCGTCATGCTGCCGAATCGCAAGCGCTGCGAGTTCCGCGGCGGTGTGTGGGGCGGAGCCGGCACGTCGTGCGACGACGAGACGTGCAAAGAAATCCGCGGTGCCTGCTGCTCGCCCAAGGAAGGCGAGACTGGCGTCAACGGAGAGCCCGTTTATTCGTGTCAGCCGGACTTGACGCTTGGCCAGTGTCGCGAGTGCGGGGGCCACTGGGGAGGCGCCAACTCGCGCTGCGATGACGAGTACTCGTGTCAGCCAGAGAGCCGCGGCGCGTGCTGCCGCCACGGACATGCCTGTTCGATGGCGTCGGTCACTGCGTGCCGCCGCTCGGGTGGCAACTTCCAGGGCTTTGAGACGACGTGCGAGGACCTCGACGGTCAAATCTGCAAGCACTGTGCGCCGGCCGAGGTCGACGCGCCCGAGTGCTCTGACTCGCTGCCGTGCGCCAACTCGCTTGCTACGTGCATCGGTCAGTATGGCAAGTGCATGGTGATTGCGACGCCGATCGCGAGCGAGTACAACTACACGGTCGATCCGTGGACGACGTCTGCTCCGGCTCCGCCGGCGACCACAGCCCCCTCGCCGCCAGTGCGCAAGCGCTTGCTGCCGACCACTACTGCGTCGACGACTGGCTCGACGACGCCGGCTTCGACGACCACGACCACAACGGCCGGTCCGCCGACCACCACGGCCAAGCCCAAGCCGACACCGCCTCCGTCGGCGGTTGACTATGCCGGTCCGCTTTCGTGCGGTCCGGGCAACAGCACGCTCGGCCTGCCGTGTCTCGGCGCGCCGCTCTTTGGCAAGTGCCGCATCGGTGTGTGCGTCGCGCCGCCCGAGGGCTCTGGTCTCACCGGAGACGGCTGTGAATCGGTGTGCCGTCACATCAAGGAGTACCCGTGTGGTTGCGCCGGTGACGGTGACTGGCTCAAGAAGTGCGCTTCGCTCGCCGGCCGCGTCATCGACGACCGCAACAACAACACCGAGTACGACGAGTTTGTCGACGCCGGTGTGCCGCTCGCGCTCGTTGAGCTCTTCCTCTTTGACGGCGCTGGCGGCTACGACTTTGTCGCCGAGCAGCACTCTGGTGTGAGCGGTCACTACGCGTTTGTCGACCTCGCGCCTGGCAAGTACCGCGTGCGTGTCACTCTGCCCAACTGTTTTGCGCACCAGGGCGAGACGAACAGCCGCATCGTGACGCTCTCGTGCGTCGAGTCGGCGCTCGCTGCGCTGCGCAGCAACACTGGCTTCCCGTCGTCTGGTTCGTTTGCCGTCGAGCACCACAAACTCGGCGCACACTTGGCGACGAACATCGACTTCTTCGCCATCGAAGACTGTGACGAGGCTGCGGCGCAGCAGGACGAGCAGGAGCAGAACGGTGGCGACATTGGCAGCGCGTCAGACACTGACGACGACGATAGCGGACCCGTGGAGTCTTCTGGCAGCTCGACCGGTCTGATCATTGGCCTGACCGTGGCTGCCGTCGCCGCGTTTGTTGTGCTGGCCATCTGCGCTACGCGTCGCCGCAAGCGCCGCGCGCGCGGAGGTCGCCGCCGTGGACGTCGTGATTAAATTCTAGAAAGAGTTTGTTTTCAGTTTCTGACAGTTTACTTTCCGTGGTCTGTGATCTTCCGCGTGCCAGCTAGAAACTCAGCAGCAAACTGCACTTCTTCTCGAGTGACGCGCAGTTCGTCGTATGTGCGAACTTGTGACAGTTTAGTGTACGCTTTTCGCATAGCGGACGTTTTAGGTTTTGTGTTGCGGGCGTGTCGCATGAAGAGTCGATATTCATTCGACCGCTTGATGTGCCCTTTGGATCGATGAAAGTGTTCATCTGCACTGGCATGTGCAATTATTATAAGACGGTTCGCCCTACAAAGTTCTTCGACGAGTTCTTCGTTGTCTGTATCGGAGGGTTCTGTCATTGTCCACCTTGTCTGCAAAAGTTGACTCGGCCAAGTATGAGCCATTCTGCAGCTTTAAATGCTGCCATTTCCGCTATAAAAAAGTACATCGCAAAGAAATACGAACCAGATGTCGATCCACTAGGCCCAGACGGTTGTTGGGACTTTACCCAGGAATTGGAAAATTTCTTGGAAATTGGGCCGCTTTCACCGCTGCCTGAATTGCGCAACCTCCTGGTCGAAGAAGCAGTGCTTGTCACTACAATTGCCGTTCAAGAGTATTTTGGCCTGGAGTACGCAATGCAAGCTGCATCTCTTAAGACAGTTGAACAGCCGGATCTTGACATGTCCTGATGAACAGAGTTCGGTAAATTTTATCTCTTTATGTCTTTAGTCGCTTCTGGATCATCCTCGATTGTATCGCTGTCGCTCTCAGTCGTAAATGACGTCGACGGCGTGTCCTGGTCCAGCAAGGGACGTGTAATCTTCCATTCTCCATTGTCGCATATTATTCTGGGGACCGAAGTCTTGGTACCTCGCACCGTCGGCCACTGTCGTGCAACCATGCACTCGTTGAACAGCGCAATTGCAGCCCGCTTATAGTGCTCGACTGCATCTGTACGTTTCTCCATAGTCGCTCTCATGAGCAGATCGAAGCGCATGATTTCATATGCAAGTTCACAGTCCCCGTTCGAGCCAGGGCATTTGTGGTGATCGCTCGCGTCGCACGCCCAGCACGTACACGAGCAACAGAGGCTCATAGTTACAGTCGCACGTCTAGTCTTCTATTCGCAGAGTGTGGCGAACTTCCGCGTGGAGCTCTCCGACGACGACAAGCTCTGCTCGAAACAGTTCATGTGGGCGCGAGTAGTGAAAGTTTTCAACTCTGGGAGATGTCTCTGGTGGCGGTACATACAGAATTTCGATGTCAACACCCACTGCTATGACCGCACAGAGCTCTGCGAACTGGTCGGATTTGCGCACGAGCTTTCTGTACATGTTGCAATAGACACCGTTCGCTCTAGACAGTTCTACGACCTGTCGTCCGTGCGGCATATCAAACACCATAGCTTGTGCGCACACGGATCCGTGTAGCTCTGCGAGCGCGCGCTGCGTTCCAACCGAGTATTTGCATTCAAGCGGCTTGGTGCTAGCGTAGCCCGCTGCCCGACGATCGGAGAACGAACGGTGAACGGTGCCACACTCGAGCTCAGTCGAGAAGACGGTGTTGAACGTAATGTAGTTTGTGAACACTTGACACACTTCGCCGTTCGAGCAGAGCACAGGACCAATGTTGTTGGGGTGCAATTCATCGAAAAGTGCAACATTGTGTGCCTGTGGCGGCTGTTCGAGCAATGTGATTCGCACCGTGTCTGACTTTGGCGGGAGCTCGGGATTAACACACAGCGTTGCAATTCCGAGACGAGGCACACGACGCCGCTCAACTGCGCGAATGGCACGCGCAACATCCGACGAGAAAGACGTCCGACTGCCGTGCGAGTCGCGACGAGTCATTTTCTCTGGTTGTGCAAAGTGGACCTTCTCTGGGCTCGGCATGCTTTTGCGCTTGCGGGTTGCAAAAGATGTCATTCTTTCTCCTCGTCAGAGTTTGGCACTGCAAGTGTTAACGGTGCACTGAAATCTGTCGTAGTTTTAGTTTGCCCCTCTCGCCTATTCAACTGTCAACACGATCTTGTCTCCCACGGAGATCCCATCTGCCGCATCGCCGGATATTGTCACCATCCCACCTCCGTTGGCAATCGACGCCTTTGCTCCGTTCCTTGTCAGCCGGACGACAGTCGCTTCGATTTGGCGAAGCTCTGGCTCTTCGCGGTCGATCACATGTAAGACAACGTTGGCCAACTTGAATTCGAGTTCGGCCTTGGAACAGTCACCACGGGACAGGTGCCACTCGCGGAGATCCGGAAGCGTAAGTGTGCACGTGAAGCGGGGAGCGTGGTCCGGTCCCGGATTCATTGGAGTTCGGACTGTAGAATATTTTGGCGGCGATTTGAATCGCTTCAGACAGTACTCGTTGAGCAAGGACTTTGGGTTCTGGCTCATAGTTGTCCTCGAACAAAGTCAGTCTGCTTTAATGTCCATATCATCACTGTCTAGTCCGATTGTAGTAGTAGAGTCGTCGAGTAGGAACGTTTCTACGTTGTCGTTGCGTGGACGAGACGACGGTCTGGCACTGAACACAGTGTCGTTGAACGAGTCGGCTTGCTGGAGCTGGATAAACTCTCGCTCACTCAGTGGAGCGTGCCGCCACATGTGCGCAAAAATAATATTATTAAAGACATTACAGAGGAGTACAACGCCGAGACGAACGGCGCCTAGAATGCGCAGCTCGTAGCAGACTGGTTCGTTCGAGTAGACGACGAGCTGCACAGACGCCGACATGCTGTAGATGCAGCAGAGCACGCGCTTTGTGAACATGCGACTACGCGGGTGCGAGCGGTGCAGGCCGAGCAGGAGGATTGTCCCGGTGAAGTGAAAGAGTGTGTGCCCCACGACAGCGTAGACGATGTAATTGTAGTCTTTCGGCCACGGCGCCCGCATGCTGACAACGATTGTCAGTGCCACTTCGACGAGTGTGAGGAGGAAAACAGCAGCGGACGCGAATGTGAATCGTTTGCTCATAGTTACGTTCCAACGGAGACACCGTGTTTCACTTTCAATTCACGTGTAAATCCGTTTTGCGGTTGTGCTCTCCTTTCTGCACGTCGGACAGACAACAGTTTTGCCCTTTTTCATCTCGCGGATGCAAACGATGCACACGTTGGCGTGCATGCAATCGAGCGCGTAGCGATTCTTACGCGACATAAGGCAGACGATGCATTCGAATCCATCTTTTCCTCTGTGTTCTTCGAGATCGTCAATCGCAGAGGGCGGAAAGCTGTCAACTTCCTCAACAACCGGTCGAGCTTCCACATTTTCAACATCCGCAAACGAGAAATGCACGGGACCAAGGTCTCTTCCTGAATCATCGTCTTCGAACGTTCCGCGCCCATCGAGCTCACGCTCGATCGCGTCGTGTCGATGTCGATATCCGACCTCGCAGAGGTTTGGGAGGGTGCTCGGCCGACCGTCCCAATTTTCCCCGGCAGATGGATTCGCATAGACGTATTGCATACGGCTCATCATGCGCATTTCGGCGTCGGAGGGAAGACAGCCTCGGTCAGAGTTCATTGTTGGCGAAAGACCGTGGGCGTGGAATCTTTGAAACTCAAAGTGTTGTTTATTTATCCATAGATACGCTTGATGTAAGTGAACTTTTCACGGCAATTTGGACACGAAGACTGCTGGGTCTCGATGCAGAGGTCAATGCACTCGCGGCAAACGTTCGTGTGACCACACTCGAGCATGAACTGGTTGACGTGCGATACCTGGCAAATAACACACAATTTGCCCTCGCCATCCTTGCATTCTTCCTTGTCGCTCTCTGTGATTGGAGGGAACGGCACAGACACTGCCGCTGTCACTACTGCTAAAAGACGTTCCTGTGCAGATAGCTCGAGAAAAACCCGCTCTCGTGCCGCGGCTCTGGCGTCAATGTTCTCAAGTTGGATGCGGCGAGCTTCTTTTCGTGCCTCTTCTGCTTCTCTTTTCTCTCGACGCTCCGCCTCCGCTTGTGCGACTCTGGCTTCTTGTTCTGCATAGTGCTTGTACAGATTGACTCGGAGCCGCTCAAAGTTTTCTCTGGCGGCCACTTCTATATCTGCCTTGTCGACAAAGAAGCCCCCAAACTTCCCTTTCGTCCGATACAAAATAAATCCGTCTTCAACTTCGAACCATTTGATCGTATCCGGATTCAAGTCGGCTCCGCCAGTTCGACAGTACAATGTGATATAGAGGTCCATGCCATCTTTGCCCTCTGAACGCAAGAACGGCTTTCCGTTGACAACTGCGGAGGGGTACTGAAAATCGGCCCCCTTGTGGTTGCACAAAAACTTTTTGTAAACACGCCCGCAACTGATGGTTTTTCTCGGGTACAAAATAGGAAATAATTCCCCGATTGGCGGAGAGGTTGCATCGTACGAGGTAGGCATCCTTCACTGTCTGTGTGTCGGTGGTGGACTGGACAGTTTGTTGCAATCAATTAGAGGGTACAAGTGTGCAATTTTACTTTCCATGTGCAGCGAGAATGGCAACTCCGGTGTGCGAGTGCTCTCGCGGAGCCTCGATTGCCGTGCGCCGTCCGAACAAAAACTGTGTGTTGAACGCGGCCGCTGGCCGCAAGCACGCAACGTACTCTTCGACGTAGCTGAGCGACTGTTTTGTCATTCGATCGACAAAGGCGCTCATGTCGCTCGTGGCATGCTTGCCGCGCATCTCTCGTGCCGCCGACCCAATCGGCGCATGGCTTCCGAGCGAGAATCTCGCACAACCACTGTGGCAGTCTTTTTCGGCCATCACCGAGTGAAACGAATCGTTCTCGCAGTGTGCACACGCCCCGCGACAATCGTCCTGTTCGGCCCGCTTCAGTTCGAAATGGGCCACATGAGTCTCCACTGCGCGACTTTGTGTGCTTTTTTTGTGCTTTCTAGTGTGCGACATGACCAAACGTCGCAAGTAGCAATGCCGAGTCACTTTCACTGCGCGGCGAACAATGACATCCCCGTCCGGAAAATTGAAAGACCAGTTTGCCAGCGCTCTCAAGTCTGGCGTGAACGCCGTTAAACGAGGAGATATGAAGTTTCGCGCGAGCGTCGAGAACGCCGACGAAGAGTCAAGTGACGGCTTTGAGTATGACGACGACGACGACGGCGTGCCGCAGCCCGACAAGCGCCGTCGTACGTCTCCGTCTCTGGCCGACGAGAGTGAGTGCAGCGAAGATTTGCGTGAATTCGCAGAGAGCTTTGGCATCGACGACACGGCAACGCCGGTCGACGAGGACGACGCAGAGGCTGGATCCGTTTACACAGACAGTGTCAATCAGCTGCCAGACGTGAGCGAAGAGGAGAGCGAAGACATTGCCGTGCAGCACGCACCGACAATGCAGCGCATCAAGACTGCACTTGGCAAGAAGGTCGACGAGAGTCAGCTGAGCGTGACGCAGCAGTTTAAGAACTGGCTCGGCGTCAATCCGGGTGCACATCTCGCAGAGCTGGAGCGCGAGGTGCGTGCCTCTGACGCAGAGCTCGGAGACTCTATGGTGCGCAAGATCGCGCGCGCAAAGCTCGCCGAGGAAGACAAGGCGAAGAACAAGAGCGCCTATGAACGAGAAGTCGACGACGAGAAGGCGTGCCGTCTTCTGATCCGTGCCTACATCGAAACAGACGACAAACACGCACTGAGCATCTATATGCGTTTTATGCGCGAGTGTGCCCGCTTCACACACGGGCTCGACGCCAAGCGGATTGCGCTGCGCATGACAAACATCGAGCGCTCGGTCGAGACGTGCAAGGCGCACGTGCGCAATGGTCGTCAGACGATCGAAGCTGTGATCGATTGTCTCGGCGAGAGTCCAGATCCGGCCGAGGTGGCGCGAGAGTCGCAGATTACGGCCGCCAGCATGCAAACGAACACGCTTGCGCGCGAGGAGCCACAGCCCGGCGCCGTGAAAACTGTGGCAGACTTTGTCGCGGCCTACTCGGCAGACGTCACGCTGTCGTCGAGTCAGGTCCAGGCGCGCCACTGCGAGAGCCTCGCAGCCGATCTGGTCTCTGCGCTCAACTTGACCGCGGCGCTCGTCAGCGTTGCGCCAGACGACGCGACAATCTTCCGCACCGGAGAACTCGACGCTCCGCATCCTGTCGACGCGATGCGCCGAATCATGCGCGGTGCTATCCCGGACGAGCAGCTCGACGAGCGAACGATCTCGGACTATATGCGCCTCTGGTCGCAAACTCAGTCGGAATCGCCCGCAGACGTCGATCGCGCCCTTGCCGAGGTCTATCGTGGTCAGGAACTCGAGGCAATTGTTCGCGACATGGCGACGCGCGGCGTCGAGTCTGACCAGGTTGACACGATGGTCGCCTACGGAATGGACCCGAGCCGCTCGAGCATGATGCGCGCCGTCATGGCGTTTGTCGACGACGAAGACTTCAACGAGGCGCACCAAGCAGCCGTCGAGAGCAGCAAGCTCAAGGCTCGACACGACGAACACGACCGCAAAGTGCGGCGGGACGCGTCATCGGGCAGCACGAGCGACGCCGCCGACGACGTCTCACTCGACGACTACGACATCGATCGCGACAACAGTAAGCGCAGAGGCTTCTATTCTGCGGCGGCGAGACAGCTCGAGACGTGTTCGCGCTCCTACATCGCCGACTTTCTGCGTGCACCGGCAGGACCACAGTACGCTGAGCGTGAATGCGTTAACGGGATCAAGTGCATCTGCACGTCGCTGTCGGTGCCGTTTCCGACGCTCGGTTCCAACTTGGGCGGACACGCTGCAAGGAACGTCGCCGGAAACGGGTCGGCTGGTGTCGGAGCCTCGCTCGAGAGAGACAATGGCGAGCCGATCGCCGCACACGGCGAAGACGGGAGCTCGAGTTCAAAGGCGCCGCCAAACATCGTCGGTCGACACCGGCACGGCTTTGTGTGTCGCGAGTTCCTCAAGCCATCGCAAAACGCGACACTGCAGTCGACCGGCAAACTGCCACCGATCATTCAGCCGTGCGTTCTCTGCTCGCGCTACGCAACGTCGACGCTCTACCACCGCTACATGCAACAGCGCGGACCGGGCGATCCGGTGATGCCGATTGACCTGCTGCACGACCACGCGGTGATCATCAACCAAGACGGCGAGTACAGCCCGTCTGTGTGCCTGCTCACCACGTTTCCCGATCGCCCGTTCACCGGCATCGTCAAACCGTTTCCGGGCTTCAACGGGAACCACTACCGCTACGCCAAAACCACTGCCCACGGGGTGGACTTGCCGTGCGTCGTCGAGACAAGCGTGATGGATTTTCGGCTTGCCTCGGGCGGCGCAACACGTATCTGAGCGCGCCGCGGCTGTCGCCCTTCTTGCCGTTGATTGCAGCCGCCGAGTGTGATGATTCATCATCGCCGTCGGTAGCTGTCGCAACTGCATTGGCACAACCGCGCACGCGCGCATTTACAGCACTGTCCGAGGCGCAAGTTTGTCTGAGCTGCGCTTCGCCGCTCAACACCACGTGCGGCTTTAGCAACTGCTCGCTCACGTTTGTCGACGACGCGAGCGTCGAAGGTGGCCGCCGTTGGCACTGGGAGATGTTTTCGTGTGACTGCGAGTCGTGTTGTCACGCCACGACCGACACTGGCGGAGATTCCGATGCGAGTGCGCGGACGCGCCTGCTCGAGCGACACAGAACACGAAAGCTCGACGCCGCGCTCGGCGTCGACGAACCGCTTCCGCTGATTGCGAGTCGCGAGGAGAACGCCGTCCCGGTTCTCTGCATCAGGCGCGCAGAGTTTCACTACTCGGTGCGCGACGACGCTCTCGGCACTTTTGTGCGCTCGAGCCGCTTTGCGCCGATCGGTGAGCTAGAACGCGACAACCTGTTCGGGTCGTTTGACAAAGCTGCCCTGTTCGTCGGCTGTACTGATAGAGGACTCGAAATTTTCAATCAAGTCGTCCTCAGCCGGACGCAGCTGATTGCCGAGCGCTATCAGATTGTTGTGCCGCCGGCTGTTGGTGCCGATCCGGGAAGCCATTTGAATTTCTGTGCAATGCTCACGCGCTTGGTGGTGGCACACGACGCGATGCACGAACTGCGAACGAACGGTGCACTGGCGGCCGCAGCAATCGACGACGATCGGCGACTGTTGGCGCTCGCATTTCAGTTGTTCGCCGACACACACCTCGATTTGGCGATCGTGTGTGACGTCGCCGACAATCGCAGCGACGCGTTCCTCTGCACGCCGACGTCTCGTGCGACCGTCATGACCGAATGGGGCGCGGCGCTCAACTCGAGCGAGTCGGCAAAGGTGCGCGAGGAGAGCAAACGCACGCTTGTCGCCGAGTGTATGGCCTTCTCGCCACTCGAGCGCTACTATCCGCATCCGCTACGAGCCGCCTACATCGGCGAGATGCTCGATTTTGGCAACCTCTTCCCGTTTGCAAACACATGGTCGCGAGTCGACGCGTCTACTCGAACTCGCATGTTGTCGCTCGTGCACAGCTTCATGCGCAAAGCAGTCGGCCACCGGTGCATGGTGCGAGCCGCGCACGCAATCATGTCGGCCGAGATGGGACGCAATCCGGTGTTTGTACCGTTTCTCATGAACATCCTCGAGGTTTCGATGCTTGGCAACTGCGAGACGGCCAACGAGGTGCCAATGTGGCGTGCACGCCTCTCTATCCGTCGTTCGCACCACTGGCATCGCAAGGAGCTGCAAAAGTGGTGTGTTGCGTGCCACAAGGGGACTCGTGCCGCCTGTCCGCAGTGTGACGACCGAGTACCAATGGCCAAGAGCATCAAGCACGCCAAGCACTTGTGCGACGTGTGTGCCTATCTCGATCGCAACCGGCGACTACTCTCGTTCGCTGTCAAGGCGTTCTACGTCCACAACGTCCGAGCGGGCGCCATGCTCGACAGCATGCTCGAGACCGACAGTGGCTGGGTGGAGCACAAGGCACTCGTTGATTCGGCACTCGACGACACGCGGCGTACACTCTCGCTGCCGTTTGACGTCTTTGATTCTGCGACCGGCCAGGTGCGCAAACTGACCGCCGACGCGATCATCGAGGCACAGGCAGCCGCGTCGAAGCAGCTCATGCTGATCCACGACTGTGACAAGGCGACGATGACGCGACTGCGAAAGTCGCTGTCGTTTGCAGAGATGCTCACGCCAATCGCCCGACGTCTCCACAAAGAGCACACGTGCGCCAACTGGACAGGCTTCCAGGGTCCAGGCGACATCCTCGGTGCACCGCTTCTCGATCCTCGCTTTGACGACGAACTTCCGCCGAGGGATCGCTTCGCCGCGTTCTATGTCGCCGAACAGCCGCTCGAGCACCTCGACGGCAAGCGCTGGTGCGACGTCTACTCGCTCGACCACATCAAGGCACTCGTTCGCTACACTCATCGCATCCACCACGACATTATGCCGTCGCTCATGTCGATGATCGGCTTCTCGCCAGAGGCTCACCGGCGCCTGCTCTCGATGGAGTACGCGTCAAATGTGCGAGACATGCCCGACAACAAACTCTCGTCGCGTCTCGCTGCACTCTGCAGCGACCTGCCAGTCGACTTTCACATTCTCCACTACTTCCTCGAGTGCATGGAAGACGTCGCGGCCATTCAGTCGGTCAAACTGGACGCGTGCCAGACAATTGCACAGGCTAGCGCGCTGCGATTGCGCAATCGAATCGACGAGTGGGAAGTGTTGCCTGTCGACAGCGATCGAATCTTTGCGTGTCGTGGTCACCGACACGTCTACACTGATGTGTCGCCGCTCGTTGAATTCGATCGGGAGCGTGCAGAGGCGATTGCCAAAGACGGCTCTCTACTATCGCTCGACTCGACGGCGACAACGCGCGGAGTCCCCGGTGCACTCTACGACAATCAGCTCGATGCACTCGTTTGCTCAAAGACAATACTGTCGGCGTCGCAAAAGTCGTGGGAGAAGCTCGGCATCAAGCGTGCTCTGTGGTTTGACGACGAATCTCGTGCCAAGTCTGTGCTGGCTGCTCGAGAGTCGGAGCGCTGCTGTCTCAACGTCCCGCTCGAGTCTCTGTCGGTGCTCGGGCGAGCGTGGCTTGTCGGACGCACGGTTTACACATTGTGTGTCAAGTGTGGCGCGGTGTGCGAGTGGCGCGACGCGTGCATGTCGACGCACGGTATGACATGTGGGCGCGAGATCCGCGTCATCGAGCGCGGTCGCTACACCGGCCTCTCGTCATTCTCCAATTGGCACTCGGGCCCAGTTAGCATGCGATTCGAGCGTGGCTCATCTGGTCTACTGCCGATCGACGAGAGTCTGCTGATGCCTCCTCCGCCACTCGACGAGCGCGGAGATCTGTTTGAGAGTAGCTCGACGCCGCTCTTCGACAGCGAAACAGAAGAAGCGGCACTGGCTCGTGCAAACATCTACATGCTGACAGGCTACGACGAGACAGTACCGTCTACTGCGAGTTTTGTCGGTGATACCGATGCACCGGTCGACGAGGAGAAGCGCGCCGCCACAGCACAGAAGCGCAAACAGCCTGGTGTGCGCCGACGCCGTACGAACATTACGCGGCGGAAGTTTGTCGAGCGGCACCTCGTCGCACCAAAGGACCACACAGCGGCAGAATGGCGAGAGCTGCAAGAAGTGCATAAGCTCTATCGATGGATGCCCGCAGGCAGAGTGTTCTGGGCCAACTATCGAAAACTGAGAACGTCAGCGATGCCCGAGGCGCCAGACCTCCTGGAGAAGCTCGTCCACAAGGAGAACATGCGAACAGAACGCCTGAGCGCCGAAAACTACTTTGACGAGGCGATGAAGAAGGCGCGGATCGCCGACGAGTGCGTTGAGTCAATGCGTCGCTCGATGCGTCGAGTCTGCGTCGACATGCTGACGGCACACGAGATTGTCGAGTTGCGCGAGATGTTTTCCGATTTTGGTTTCATCGAGCGTCGCATCGAGATTGCTTGTGCCTACTGCCGCGCGCGCTGCGAACAGGCGTCGCGCTTCCGTCGCATTACCGTGAGCAACGTGAGCAACACTCTCATCGACGGTCACCTCGGCACGCCGCTCGACGACTATGGACACATCCACGTCTACCTCTGCGTCAAGTGTTTCGATGCGTGTGCGCCGCTCTTCAAAAGCAAACCTCTGCCGCTGGCAAGTGACGTGTTTGTGTTCATGAACGCACGTCGCCAGAACGCCGTCGAACGGATTATTAGGTTTTTCGAGAGAAAGTAAAGTTTCAATTGTCAAACGATGAGTGGCGAGCCTTGCCCCAGTGAGAATCGTGCGTTGGGCGTCAGTTTGTCGAGCTGGTGTGCAAGCAGGCGACTGCCCTTCCACGCACACCATGAAGTTTTGGGCAAAGTGACGTTTGACGGCCAGACTTGGATCGTCAATGGCACGAGATATCACTTTGACTGTTCGGAGCCGATAGTCGACGGAATGTCTGACCAATTCCCCTGTCTTGAGTGCGACTTTAAAACACTCGCTGGAGAGGAACTGTCATTTCAAGCGTACATCGACGATGTAGCGTTTGACGAAACGGTGCTTACCATCGACTGTGACAGCTACATACTGGTTAGAACCAAGGAAGCAACAGACGGCCAACAATGATCAGCTTAGATGGCCAGAGCGTGATTGAAGTGGACGAACTCATTGAACATTACAACGAGTCGGGCAACAGGATCCCCGCGTCGCGTTGCGAATCGCACCCTATGATGCGAGCGTTCTTTAATCTCCAGCTGTTCATCGGCATGTTTGCGTGCATCGCTGTCATGCAGCCGCTGTTTGTGTTCATGTCGGCAGATCCAGTGGCGATGCAGCTGACACTCTTCATCATGAGTATTCTGATGAGCGGAGTTGTTGCCGGAATGGCACACGAGGCGCGCATTGAGGAAATGCTCTTTCTCATTCGATCGCGCTCCTACGGCGCAAGCGGAAATCTCGGTTCTGGGATCCCGATTGCAATTCTAACGTTCGCCAGCTGTTTAATGATGCAACTGGTTGCCAACATGGTCTCGGCGCGTGTCGGTGCACTGTCGGCAGCTGTGCACGTGATGATATCTGCGATCACGGCCTGCTCGCTCTTCCTCGCAATAGCCGCCGTTCAGCGACAGCGCAATCAGTATATTATCAACGATCTGTAGAATCTAGTGAAATACTCTCGGCAAAATGTCCCCATCCGTCTGGTTGATCCGGACCGTTGTACTCTTCGCTGCCTTCGTCGTCTGTCCATTCCTCCTCTGATTCAGACCCAGACGAAGTGCTTTCTGCGTCTTCGTCGTCGTCGCCTGGCTCGTTGAACATATCAAGCCTGGGCCGAACTGATCTTGCCATGCGCGCAGTCATCCCCGTGAAATCTGTCCCGACGAGCACTGCAGACTCGTCTAGTGCACCCTTGCATTCACTGCATTCCTGTGTTGGCCCAATGCACCCTCTGCAGACCGGCAGATGACAATTTGCACACTCATTTCTGCCAAAGTTGAGCAGCGTGACGAGACAGAACGAGCAGCGCAACGTTTCTGGGCGCTGGTGTCGTCCGTGTCTGGAAAACTGTGTAGATGGAAACATGTACTGTGCATGTTGTCTCGCCATCCTATCGCCTGCTGTCTCGGAGCTTCTGATTGGAACGACTGTCCCGTCCGGGCTCGTTTGGTATCGCTCGTTCGTGGTATATCGTCGTCCACTGTGTGCGATTGCCTGCGAGAGCTCCAGCAAAGTGTCTTGGCTGACAGTCATCCCCATCACTCGATGTGCCTCTGCGCGAGCTTCTACGCGGCTCTGCAATGCGTCTTCGAAAACTTCCCGTGAGACGCTCTCCGTAAAGAACCGACGGCTCTCGTCGACTGGCGGCGGGGTTTCGATCCTCGGTGGTCCCAAAATACGTACTATGCCTGGGCGATTAAGTGTATTTCTCTCTTCGGGCACTGGCCTGACTACGCCAAGCTCGTCAACATGGACTCTAAGGTTGCCAGAGGAGCTCATAGTTGAGGCGACGTGTTTTCTGATTCGGCTGTATCCAAGACACGCGTTTTAAACGACAAGTACAACACGCAATGAGCAACCTAACACCAGAGGAATTAGACCTGCTCACGTTTGACGACACCGAGCTGACCGACGACGAGTCTGGCGAGGAGCAGGCCGCCGTCGACGAACTCGACGCGCTTGCGCTCGGAACAGACCAGCCTCTCAAACTTCCGCGTCGTGTGACACTCGGAGACGTCGAGGACGAGGAACTCGAGCGCGAGCGTGAACTCGCAGCCGAGCGCAAGGGTCTGCGCGCGCGTGGCGGCACTCGTCAGACTGTCGGAGAGTATGGTGTACGCGGAGATCAACAGCGAGAGCTCCCAAGTCCAGAGGTGGTCGCAAAGCTGCGCGAAGAGGGCGACCTCTCGCTGCTCGAGCCATATAGGCGCGAGGGCGGCTTTGATGCGTCGCGCGACACCATGTCGACGAGCTACCAGCGCAACGCAGAATTTCGCGCGTCTCTCCACTCAAACACCACGGCAATTGATTTCGGGCGGCTCGTGCCGCGCATTGTCAAAGTGTCTGGTGCATCGGCGATCGAGTCGTTCCTTCTCGACGACGGCGTGACGCGCTCGAGTGGCGGCGAGTATTCGCTTTTCATCGTGCAGCTGGACGCACGCGATTCGCCAATCTACTCGGTGCCGGACCTCGAGCTGTCCATCGACATGACCGCACGGCTCGGTCGCGTGGAGCGTGACATGCGCAGCTTGAAACTGTTCACGTTGTCGATGCAACAGGCGCACGCCGTTCTGCTCGACAATGCGACGTTTGGCGCACCGGTCCGCATTGCCAAACCGACGCCCATTGAGATCGTCAAGCAGAGCGTCAAGATGGAAGACAATCCGTACGCACACATCACCGGCGCAAACTTTCGCTACACATTTCGCTTTGACACAACGCCAGAGGTGAACAAGTGGCGCCTCACTGCTGTGCAGTGGTGGATGCGTCGCAATCATTTGATGGGCGTCCGAGACGCAAAGTCTGGAGTCTACTTCAATGCCACAATCGAACTCAACGGGTCGGAGATTGATAGATCGCGTGTCCAGGCACTGTGGACAGAGGACGACGAGTCTAATTCACTTGCGCCTTCGTTTGAGCTGGAGATCTTCCCTGGGCGCGAGGCATTCACCGGTCGTCTGTTTCCGCTTGTGCGCGACCAATCGATCGTTGTACGCATCGAAGCGTCCACAGAGATTCTCGTGCCACAGCCGCAGGAGCCAGGCACGGCGCCAAAGACACCTGCGCGCACTTACTGGGAACCGCTACCAGAGCTTTCGTTTCAGATACGCAACACGAGCGATTTGTTGCGGGACGCCATCCCTCGCCGTGGGCGCGTCAACTACACGTTCCGACGTGACCGCGTGCCGCTCGACGATGCCGATGAAGTGCTGGACAGCGCACGCGGACTCACCGCCACTGACGTCGAGTTTCGGTTGGCCGACGACGAGGACGAGTTCCGGCGCGACGGTGAACTGCTCGCCATAGACTCGTTCCGACTCGGCCCGCTCTCTCTGTCTGCAGTGCGGCAAGCTGTTAGCGAAGGACGTAAAAAACTCTCGTTTGCATGATTCCCAGAAAACAACAATTGTGGTCGAGCGTGGGGTGCGCGGCGGTGCAAATTTGTGGGACAACAACTCGACATCGAAATGATCAAACTTCTGTTGATTGTTGTGTGCTCGCTCGTCGCCGACGTTTGGGCACAAGGACCCGAATGCCTTTCTGCTACGCAGATGCATTCCATCCCTGGAACGTACAATCAGATCTTCTTTCCGTCTGCTGGCCCGCAAATCATCAATCCGACTTGCACCAGTGGCGGAACTGACGAGGCGATATGGTTCAGTTTCGTCGGAACTGGAGGAGTTTGCTCTCTTGTGGCGTCAGAAGTCCAAGGATTCACGACACATGACCTCGTTATGATGGTATACAGGACCCCCTGTTCAAGTCTGGAAGTCATAGGATGCGACGACGATGGGGGTGCTGGAACGTATCCGGCACTTTCAGTGCTAACGTCACCTGGCATAACGTATGTCGTCGCCCTCACTACGTACTCACCTGGAACGGCTACGTCGGAGCAACAGCTCACGATCTCGTGCTCCCCGGTCCTGTCTACTTGCGCCGCGCCCCTCCGACTCACACCTGTCGTGACTGGGGGTGCCGGAATCGATTTGCTTGACACGCTCAATTACGTCGATAAACCAATCCCGTCGGTACCTGGAACCCTTTGTGGTGGGTCGATTTCAGTCACGGCTGGTCAGTACCACGAGCGATGGTATTCATTTGAATCGGACGACGTGTCGACAGACTATACGATTTCCGTTACTGCGATCGACAGTGAGGAGTTCTACGTCCGCGTCACCAGCAGTTGCACGAGAAATCCGGACAATGCCCACCCATACAACTACGAACGATGCTCGGCACCCACTAGCGGTGTATCACTCGATACAACCAGCATTTTCATCTCAAACGCAGAGCTCCAGCCCTCGACGACTTACATCATCCACGTGTTCAGCCTGGACATTGGCGTGACAGGGTTTAGCAATGATGCACTCTATCGCCTCAATGTTCGCCAGAGTGTCTCGGCTGTACAAGGGGGAGGTCTGAAGTACCTCGTGACCCCAACGTTCCCGCCAGGGGGATTCGCATACGAAACATGCGCCGGCTCATTTGAGTCGGTCATGGTCAACTCGGATGCTACCAACATGGCGACAGAGGTCGCTATCGCTGGAACTCGCGTCTGGACGATGAGGCGCCCATTTCCCGCCCAAGATCCTCCGGCCGGTAAAGAGTACCAGGTGTGCGTCGAACTCCGCCAATACTTCAACGACGACTGCGCTCCGAGCGGAGGTACACTGGCCTATTTTTGGCGCCTTCTGATCGGAGACCGGCTGTTCGACCGAACAGCCTTCCCTGGAAACGAGCGCGGTGAAACCATTTGCTCCAAGGATGAGGTGGTCGTTGAACTGCAAGCGCACACCTTGCCCACGGCCGCTTGTCTGGCCGAGACGCGCGGTGCTGGCCGTGACGGATTTCACATTGTTGTTACATGCCAACTTCGCGATATCTCGGTCAACTCTGCGCTCACGTGTGGCACTGCGCTGCCACTCTCGCCAGAGGAGACAATCATGACCACGTGTGGCGACGGATACATAGACAGCGCTCTGGGCGAGGACTGCGACCCGCCCGGTCAGCCCGTCGACGGAGTCGGATCACAGAACTGCTACGAAGGTTGCTGTGAGCCGACATGTCCGTTTGACGTTGGTTTATCGTGTGAGCAACCAATCTGTGCAGGATATTGTGAAAGCAACGCAAACTTCGCCGCCCCAGACAACGGAGTTGCGTGCATCGCCGGAGACCCGTGCGCAGACGGAGACGTGTGCTCTGGAACATGTCTTGGTGTGCCCACTGTGTCATGTACCGGTGACGGAGATTGCGTGGGGATCGAGGGAACCTGCGACGCAAAAAGATGCATCGACGGGACAAATGCCTGTAATTCGTGCACCGTCCAAGCTGATTGCCCGGGCGGTTCCTGTATAACCATGACCGCTGTCGAAGCAGACTCCTTTTGCGGCGGAACCTTGCCGAATGTGTGTGCAGCGGTCGGACTCGAAGCGGTGTGCGTATCCGCTACAGGGTTTCCAACTCTAGCCGATTCCATTGGAAGTCAAGGACCAGAGTATTGCATAGACTCCGGGGATTGTCCCGCTGGTTTTGGATGTCTTTGCATGGCCGCGATTTGCACTTCGGCAAACTCTATTGTCGCTGGATCGGCAGGCTCTATCACTGGTACCTGTTACCTAAATTCGCACTGCGCAACAACCACTACTTGCGAAGGTGTATGCGAGCATTGCGTGGACTCGAGTTGTACCTGCTTTGGAGACTCAGACTGCGATGCGGCCACTTGTGCGTCGCGTTGTCCGCAAAACAACGGCGAAGTAGCAGGTGGTCTCGGAGTTCCGTGCGCCACCGATTTGGACTGCCAGCTCGAGGCTGTGACAGATTTCGCGTGCTACGATGGACCTTCTGGGGTGAATTTGCCGTGCACGTGCACATCGTGTGAGGAGACACACGATCCTCCGGCTGGAGGCGTAGTGTCATGCTTCAAGCGGTGCCTCGTAGAAGGACCAGTCCAACGATGCTTTGGCGACGGCGCTGTCGGTTGTGTCGATGACTCTGATTGCGACTGTTTCTCTGTCGACATAACCGGACATGCAGTTCCGTGCACAGCCATCCCCGTATTCGCCGGCCGCGGATCTGGACGTGCAACGAACCAACCTACACTTCCGCCCACCACCGTTGGCGAGCCCACGCCAGTTCCGACAAATCCCGGACAAACCGCTCCTGGCCGAACGAACCGTCAGACGACGACGACGACAGCAGCGACAACCGCCCCTGCTCCAACCGCTGCTTCGCTCCTGCCACTCGGCATCAGTACATCAGTTGCCGGCGCGGACTGCTGTGGCGGAACGCTCGGCGCCATCGTGCGCTCGGCCAACGGCACGCACTATGCACTGTCAAACGCGCACGTTATCCACGGTGAAATCGGAGCCGCAGTCTATCACGTAGGCGCCATGGACAACACGCCAGAGTGCTCAGAGGAGGGACTGGCTATTGTCGGTCACTTGTCACGTCGCACTGACCCAATTCTGGGCAAAGTCGACGCAGCTGTGGCCGAGATTGCGCCGGGCTTCCTCGCACTCGACGGCACACTCAACGGCCTCGAGGATGGCCGTTTGCGCGAGACTAATGTCGCCGATTCCGGCGTCGAACTCGGCACACACGTTGGCAAGGTCGGTCGCACTAGCGGCCACACCGAGTCACTTGTTGTCGGCGTCGACGTCTCTCTGCAGCTCAACTACCCGCGTGCCGACGGCGGCTGTGCCCAAGTCGACACGCACGATCAGCTCACCACATTCGATGGTCAGATCATGATCGACAACTTGGGCGGCGAATTTGCACGGGCCGGCGACTCTGGCTCTGTGCTCTTCCACACGCGAACTATGCGCGCTGTCGGCCTGGTGTTCGCCGCCAACTCGCGCTACGTCTTTGCGCATCCGCTCGAAGACGTGCTCGGCGACCTCTTTCCCGAAGGTGGTGCAGTGGTCGTCGGAGAGACTCTCTCCGAGGCGTTGGCTCGCGACGCCGAAGGCGAAGTCGACGGCGTCACGTCGTCGAGTGACGGTTCGGACATCAGCGACAACGAGGATGCTGAAACGCACGCACAGCGCGACCGCTCGGTCAAGCGTGCCGGCTTCATTCGACGCGGACGCTCGTTTCAGCAGCGCATCGCCGCTGCGCGAGCCGCTGGCGCCAACATTGTCGCCACCATGGTCGTGCTTGATCCGCACGACAACACTGCCGCGTGCATCGAAGTGCTCGTCCAGGGCGACGTCAGCGAGGCGGCCGCGACTGCGCTCGGCACATCGATGGTCAGCGTACCGGTGATGACCGTACAAATGGCAGAAGATGACGAAATCGCTGCAATCCAAGTCAACACGGCTGCGTGGTATCGCCGCCGTCAGACGGAACGTAGTTTGGCTGGCGTGCCACCGTTTTTGTCTGAAACCTGTACTACGGGAACAGAGTCTGCGCATGCTTGGTATTCATGGGAAACCGACAGCGTCCCAACACTACTCAGTGTTGATAGACTGGCCAGCGGCATCATCGACGAAGTTAGTTCGGCGCTGACGACTGCCGTCAGCTTAGGCTGCACGGCAGGTCCATCTGGCAGTGGTAGCTGTGGCTCGACGACTGAATTGGAACCGTCGTGCCTTTCGTGTGAGGCTTCTATCGATGCAAGCAGAGTGTCGGGCCAAAACCTGTGCGTTCGTCCGTCGACAGTGTACAGAATATCTACGCTCCCAGGAGAATTCTCGTCGATTCGCATCCGCGAAGACTACATTCGTCGAGGCGGAGACACGTGTGCCACTGCTCGCCTTCTGAGTATCGATACTGGTCCCAGTTCAATTCTCACCAACCTCTGTGCTCCGCGCTGGATCGAATTCAACGAGATGAACCCAACATGCTTCCCAACAGGGAAGGAGCAAGTTACATGGTTTGAGTTTGAGACTCTTCATATGCCAGCCAACTACGAAATCAGACTGATTCGACCTTCGAACCAGTACTGGGTCGACGAGGGCTCACAGTTCAGTTTCCTCGATGTCCGTGTCCTTTTGGCAGATTCTTGCAGCGGTCTTGAGGATTCAATCAACGAGGTTGCGTGCAAATTCTCGACGCTGACCGAAGTCAGAGGAGATTTATCGGCGAACACAATCATCCTGGACACTTCAGAATTTGCAGACGAAGCCGGCGATGTCAGTCCCATCAAGACGCTGAGGCCGTCTACGATGTACAAGCTCGCCATCTCCATCGAAGAAAGCGTCGATACAGTGACGGGTCTAGATTTTCAAATCGAATTCCGCTCTCGTCCGATCACTACAATCGGCGGAGACTCGTGCGAATCGGCAACGCCGGTTGAGCTGAACGTCAAAGACTGCCCGAATTTCATTGGAAACACAAATGCTATTATCTACGACGACGCTCTGACCGGCGACGGTGTCGTCGTCGATGCTCTGACGCGTCTAGATGATCTGTCTATGCTAGTTGCCACTGCAAGTCAAACGTTGCATCTTTACGAGCTGCAGATGATTGGACAATCTGACACCTTTCCGGTGCCATCGATCACTGTGGTTGCCGGTCCACCGACCTCCAGGCTGTACGATCGAGCAATCGTCAACCCAAATACCGAACCTTTATGGGTCTCAAATCAAGTATCTCAGAACTTCTTATTTGCAACTGGCATTCAAGGGACAGGAGTTTACAGCGGAAACATCTTCCAAATCCCAGCTACCGGGACTCCAATCGACGCGGCGTTCTTTGATCTTGACGGAACGGGGACGCCGCAACTCTTTTGTTTGTTTGCGTCCAGCACGGGTGTAAATAATCTCTCCAAATCGACATACGCCTCCGGTAGCTCGTTTTTTGCACCGTCTTTGTTTAACATCGTCAATGACATCAATGCAAAAACCTGGATGTTCCATCTCGAATCTGGATTCTTCAATGTACCAGAAGTTGTCGTGTGCTGGTCGAACAGTGGCTCGTTCGGAGATGTTTTCTGCAAGAGTCTCGTGTCCGGATTTACAGAGGTGTGGTCTCGAACCTTTCAGATCTTCTCGTTGGTGCCAGACCTCGACAGTATCCGTTCTATAATTGTCGCCGATCTGGACGCCGACACAGCACACAAGATCGATGTCGGAATCTTGATCAGAGATGGATCTGGAGAACGCCTGCTCGTTTTCACTGATGCGCTTTCAACCGACACGCTTCCGACAGACCAACGTGTGATGACGGGTGTTTTTACGGCAAGCTACATTCGAATGCGCCAATACGACATCGACGGAGACAAAGATCTAGACATTATCGTCGATTATGAATCGCCGATTAATACACGTGTGCACACTGGTGTCATCAAGAACGGAGACAGCCGATTCCGAGCTATTGAATTCCAAGAGGCTCCAGGATTCGTGGCACACGAATTTGGCCCGTACGACAGCAGCGGAAAGGTCGGCACGTTCGGTCCACTCGGGCCTTTGATCATCCCAGTCACGATGTGCAGAAATCGGCCCCATCAAGAGCGACACCTGCGAATCTCCTCATTCTCCAACGCCAAGTCGAGCAAACCAGATGGAGTTTCAGATTCATGCACGTCACTGGGAACAGTCGAATCAGAAGATTCCAGGGCCGCGTGGGTAGACTATCACTCGAGTGAGAATCAGGCGTCATTCGTCGAACTCCGTGCATTATTCACTGGGAATACGGAAGAATTCGAGACGTTTTCCATTTCTGTATGGGATCAATGCGCAGAGCAAGGATCCGGACAGGATATTTCGTGCGAGAATATCTTTTTGGTCGAAGAACAGACCATCGATACATTTTCCGATCCGACACAGTGCAATTTCGATGCATATTGCACACACTTCTGTGCGCGACCAGGTCGGCATTATCGCATCAGAGCACGCCAAACCAATTTACTCGGATCCAACCATGAATCGTTCGACATCGGTCTTCGACTCCGCGAAATCCAACAAGCCGTCGGCGCACCGGTCTGTGCCTCGGCGGCGCAATTCGACTTGACTTGCAGAGGGGCGGATTACTACAATGGTCTAAAGCTAGACTGTGCACCCCAGATGCAACGCGACGTGGCTATCGTGTTCCCGCCCGAATTTGCCGAATCTGGCACGCTCGAGTGGTTTCAGTTCAGCACCGATTCGCAAAACGCTGTCACGACGTTCCTCGCGCGCACGCTCACTCCAGCCTTTGACCCGCCTCCTGCAGACATCTTGCTTATGATCTGCTCGAGTTGCGACGACAGTGTTTGTGGTCCCGTGCAGACAGTATCTCCTTCGGCGATTGCGAGTGATGTCGGCGGAAGCGACCAGTGGGAATACTCGCACGAATTCGTCGGTCTCTCGTACAACAAGATTTACCGAATCGCTGTTCAGCGGTCGGTCGATCTGCGCAGCATGTGCGTTTCCACTGTGCCATCCAATTACGTTGGCGGCGAGACTTGCTCTGACGCTACGCCGTTCAAGCTCTCGGACAACGTGTGCGATCCTGTGCTTTCGGTGATCTACTCTGATCAAACACCCGCGTCTATTGCATTCGACGAGGGCACGGAAACGGCCGTCATCGCCGTTCCTGTGCTCGTCAGCGGCACGAACGTCCTGTCTGCGCAGTATGATCGAGCAACAAACACATTTGGTTCATTCACGCCGTTCAGCGCAGCCCCGCTGTTCTCGACCATTTCGGCGACACAGTTGAACCAGATCATTTTCGCAGGTTTCCTTCCGGCACCGCTTAATTCTCTTGCGGTTGTCGGGTTTGAACCAACTGCATTGTCAGTTTCTGTTTTGTCTCCAGCAGGTGCATATGAACTCGCCCTGAATAACATCGCGATCGCGGTTGAATTCTTCGAGTTTTCGTCGGTGTGGAGGATGTACTCCCATTCCCTTCAGACCGCCGAATCTCAACCAGGAAATTCTGGAGCACAACCGTTGCTCGGACCAGAAGTGTCCGATGCGGTAGAGAGCGGATGCCTCATCCCTGCCAAGCAAAAGGTCTTCAAAGTGGACGGCACGCCGGGGTCGTACTTTACACCCGCTGTCGTATTCTGTCACGTGTGTAACTTCAACGAGCTGTCGTGTACTGCGCGTGACCCAGTCTCGTTGACGCTCGTCGAAAAGCTTGTCATCAGCGAAACGACAAGCGGCGATATTCGAGACTACACGATTGGCGAATTGGCGCGCACAACAGACAGATTGCCAGAAATCGTTTTAATGACCGACAACGAACTTTTCATCGGACGAGCTGGCAGATCGCAGGCCTACACGTTCGCCGACTCTGGGTTAAACCCGCCGAGCCCCAGGGATACGATCAAACTCGGGGAATTCGGGACAGACGGAGATTTGGACATTTTTGTCCGAGGATCCACCGGCATCAGCGTAATTGTCAACTCTAATGCGACTGGTGCCCTGTCCACGGAAATCAGTTCCGTGCACGGGTCAAACGGCGGATTCGAGCCGTTCTCTGCCAGCGGGTCGATCCACCCGGGTCTACTTGTCATTGATTCTGGGGTCGAATTCAGCACCTGCGAGAGCGAAACAGTCAAGCAGCGCCATCAATTGTTTGGCCCGGTTTCCGGCCAAGGAGTCGCGCAAGGTGACGGATTTCCGGACTGCGGAAACGAAGGCGGTGTGTCATTGCTCTCTGAAACCACGCCAGCTGTTTGGCTGGACTACCATGCGCCGATCGACAGGCGCGCACTCGTGTCTATCTACCCCCACTCGACAACCAGCACAAACACTCGCTTCCCGGGTGGCTTTGGTGGCGCAATCGACGATGTTGTTGTGTCAGTGTGGGAGGCGTGCACAGAGAAGAGCCTCGACTCGATGCTCGTGTGCGAGTCTGCCGTCCGCTCTAATGGCCCGGCCGTCGTATGCACCGAGCCTGGCGAACACTACAAGATCCGATCGCGACACCGCATCGATGTCAGCGAAGAATGGTCTCTATACGTCGACGAGGAAGAGGCGTCTGTCGGAGCGGCGATGTGCGAAGATTCAATCTCGATCGACATGGACTGTGCCATCGCCTCGCCGGTTCTGTGTGCGCCGGACTTTATGCCTGACCACAAGATCGCTTACCCGGCCGAGTTCAGCGAGGTCGGCAAGCTCGAATGGTACGACTTTGAGACGAGCGTCGAGTCTGGCCGCTACACGATCAAGTTCCAGGCCAACGGAGACACAACCACCGAGGAGATCGTCATTATGGTGTGTATGGCGTGCGACGACGCCAAGTGCAGCGAAGCAGCGACACTAGTCGGCTCGTTTTCAGGCGGAAAAACGACGTACTTTTACGAGTTTGACGACGCTCACTTGACAAAACTCAACGGCGAACTTGTCGTTGGCACCGAGCACCACGTCGCCATTCAGCGCTCAATGGATCTCGACTACGTGTGCTTGGAGAAGTTGCGCCTTGAGAACGCGTGCGACGATCCGTTCTTGCAGACTTCGCCCGGACCCGCACAAGCGTACACCGCTCCGGAGTGCCCGCTGTGTGGAGTTGAACTCGACACCCCGGTGCCAATTGGAGAAACGATCACTGCCACATTCAACGCCGGACTTCAGAAGCAATGTCTCACGATTGTAATGAGCGCAGGCGGATCGCCAGACTTCCAGTTGACATCCTCGGCGAATGTCAAGTTCTACCCAGAACCGTCCTTCGTCGAAGATGCCGGAACATTTCTGGCGTGCGCAACTGACAATGCTGGCGCGACAGTCACGGTCAGCGTGCTCGCAGGCGACACACCGAGTGTTCAGTTCACGCCAAGTTGCATCGAGCCGCCGACGAGCTGTCAGTTGGCGCCGCGTGTGGCGTTTACGTCGGCCTTCATCTCGGTGCAAAGTCCGGCGTTCCCAGATCCACCGGCAACTCCAAACCCGGATGGAACACTCAACCCGACCCAAGACATCCCAGATATTTTCTATGCGCGATCTCAGTGCATTGATTTGACACAAACTGCCGCCGTGAAGGCGTCGTCGGTGTTTTCGACAGGCCAACCGTTCATTGATCGATGTGAAGCATCGCCTTCGCCATTCGCAGATGGACCGGCCACAGTAGCTGACTATTGGATCTCATTCGAGACATCTGATAAAATCGCACAATACGACATCTTTCTCACTGAATGTGGGTCTGCTGTACGAATTGCATCACCGCAGTATCAGCTCTCGATGTGGGACCAATGCGAAGACGTCGATCGGCCACTTTCCTGTGGGCCAAACGACAACGACATGAAAGCGATGTGCCTACAACCAAGCCGTGTACATTATGTACGAGTCCGCTTCGACGATGCTAATTTGGCGGCTTCTCTGCCCCCTTTTGAAATCAAGGTGAAAACTGATGGAGAGACGTTTAGTGGATTCAATGGAGGACGTACTTGTTCCGATTCGAGTCCCATTGCGTCATATATTTCGTCAGAGGCGGAGAATTGTGAGAATCTCAACTTCCACTGTCGTACGTCGCAATGGTTAGCGGCATCCGCACCACAATTCGACCATTTCGTTGAGGATTCTCCGTGTGCCTATGCACTCGACGTCGAGGTCACACCGGCGACGGGCACAGTAGACTTAATCTCTTCTAGGGTTTATATTGGAGGTTGCAAAGGGGATCCAACGACACTCTCACCTCCGATCACTTTTTTGCCAGGAGAGCATATCCACATCCGAATTGATGTCGACGGGGAAACTGGTCTTGCCAATGTCTGCGTCAAATGGACACCGGTTCCATGCGACGCGTGCATCGAGACGCCGTTTGTGGAGGTCTCTGCGTCCCCGCCCGCATTCCAAACACCACCGTGCCCGGTGTGCAGAGATAGCGCAAACGCGATGACCGTCAACTTTCCGGAAACTGGTTCGCTTCAGTTCAACCTCTCTCCAGAACTCGGAGAGCAGTGTCTGAAAATCACGGTCGACGACTCTATCGCCCCTTCTGGGTTCACCACCAACAGCGGCGTGGGAAACAACTGGCAATCTTTTCCACCGGGCGCAATCTCTCCCAACATAGAGTACCTATTCTGCCCGATAGATCGCACGGCTAGCTCGCTCATCCACTTCAGCCCCGAACTCACTGGGAGTATCGTTGTAAGTTCCGTCGTTGTGTGCGCGGAAACTCCGTCACAGTGCAAAATGGCACGGCGCATGGGCTTCCGTCACGACCTAGCATTCGAGACCGGGGACGAACTCGTGCCGCAGCTGCCAATGCTGCCCAACTTTGCCAACTCGCGTTGCATCGACTTCTACACGCTTCACTCTCGCGATCTCGCGACAAACGCATTTGCAGTAGGCGAACTTGTGTTTGATCAGTGTGCCAACTCGAACCTGCCCGCCGACGGACCGTGTGCACTCGACGACTGGGTGTCGTTCGAGACAACGGCGATGCCGCACCGCTACACGATCTGTCAGGGCGAGTGCGGTTCGCTGACGCCCGATTCTGCCGACGTTTCACTCTCTCTGTGGGACCAGTGCGATTGCGGCGAGTGCTTCTCTCCGCTCGACTGCGCGGCGCCGGCCTCTCTGCCGCTCGCGAGCCCGACGTGCATCAGCGATCTCTGCCTGCAACCGTCTCGCGAGTACTATGTCCGCGTCCGCTCGAACGACATCATGCCGTCTCCGTTGGCAAACCAGGTGGCGCTCTCGATCGAGAAGGTGCCGCTTGTGCAGGGTGGCGACAAGTGTCCCGCGGCGCTCGACATCTCCACCGGTGTGAGTGCGCCTGGACTTGGCTCGTGCTACCTCGGCATCGACGTCACCTGCCTCAAGGAGCAGTGGTTCTTCGCAGACGCGCCCGCGCTCGACTTGGCACGCGATCCGCTCGTCTGTTCGTTCGATGTGCAGTTCTACACGACGATCGCCGGCGCCAACTCGGTCGACATCTTTGTGCCGAGCTGCCCGGACAGCAGCGACGTGTCGATTGCAAGCGGAAACGCCATCGCACTCGACGGTGGCAACGCCGTGCTCAACGGCGTGCTGCAAAACGAACGCCACTACTTCAAGTTTACAGCCGGCGCACCCGGCGTCGCCACTGGCGCCGTGTGTGTTAGCTACACTGAAGTGCTCTGCGACCCGAACATGTTCACCGGACCGACAGGCGGCACTGGCGCGACTGGTGCCACTGGCTCGACTGGCGCAACTGGCGCCACCGGAGCGACTGGCTCGACCGGTGGCACCGGTGCGACGGGCGCGACCGGCGGCACAGGATCGACTGGAGGCACAGGTGCGACTGGCGCCACAGGTGCGACCGGCTCGACCGGCGGCACTGGTTCAACTGGCGGAACGGGTGCCACCGGTGCCACTGGCTCGACTGGAGGCACTGGCTCCACGGGCGCAACGGGCTCGACAGGCGGAACTGGCGCCACTGGTGCCACAGGATCGACTGGCGGAACCGGCGCGACAGGCGCCACTGGCTCGACTGGCGCCACTGGCGCGACTGGTGCCACGGCTGGAACTGGAGCGACCGGCTCCACAGGTGCCACGGGTTCGACTGGTGGCACCGGATCGACAGGCGGCACAGGTTCGACTGGTGCCACTGGCGCAACAGGAAGCACTGGCGGCACTGGTTCGACCGGCGGCACTGGTTCAACGGGCGGAACGGGTTCAACTGGCGCGACTGGTTCGACCGGCGCGACAGGTGCCACTGGCTCTACCGGTGGCACGGGTTCGACCGGTGCAACGGGTTCGACAGGCGGGACTGGCTCAACCGGTGCAACTGGTGCCACTGGCTCGACCGGTGGCACGGGTTCGACCGGCGGAACGGGCTCGACCGGCGGAACTGGCTCGACTGGCGCGACTGGTTCGACTGGCGCGACTGGTTCGACCGGCGCGACCGGTGCCACTGGCTCGACCGGTGCCACTGGTTCGACTGGTGGAACGGGCTCGACTGGCGCAACTGGCGCCACCGGCGCAACTGGCTCGACTGGTGCGACCGGTGCCACAGCTGGAACAGGTGCGACTGGTTCGACCGGCGGCACTGGTGCAACTGGCGGCACCGGATCAACAGGTGGCACTGGATCGACGGGTGGCACTGGTGCGACTGGCGCCACTGGATCGACTGGCGGAACGGGCTCGACCGGTGGAACCGGCTCGACTGGTGCCACCGGTTCGACCGGCGGTACTGGTTCGACTGGTGCTACTGGCGCGACCGGATCGACAGGAGGAACCGGTTCGACCGGCGGCACTGGATCAACCGGCGCGACTGGTGCGACTGGCTCGACGGGCGGAACCGGTACAACTGGTGGAACAGGATCGACTGGAGCCACCGGCGCGACCGGCTCAACTGGTGCTACTGGCGCCACCGGAGCAACGGCCGGAACGGGTGCGACCGGTTCGACAGGCGCAACTGGTTCGACTGGCGCGACTGGTTCGACTGGCGGTACAGGGTCTACCGGTGCCACGGGCGCAACTGGTGCCACCGGATCGACTGGAGGCACTGGTACAACCGGTGGAACTGGCTCGACTGGCGCCACCGGAGCGACTGGCTCGACTGGCGGCACCGGCTCGACTGGTGCCACTGGTTCGACTGGTGCCACTGGTTCGACAGGCGCAACTGGCTCGACGGGCGGAACAGGCTCGACGGGCGGCACCGGTTCGACTGGTGCGACCGGCGCGACTGGCTCGACCGGCGGCACAGGAACGACAGGTGGTACCGGCTCGACCGGAGCTACCGGTTCGACTGGCGCCACTGGATCGACTGGTGGAACCGGCACGACAGGTGGCACTGGCTCGACTGGTGCCACAGGTTCGACTGGCGGAACTGGCTCGACAGGTGGCACTGGCTCGACGGGCGCCACTGGCTCGACTGGCGGCACTGGATCGACCGGATCCACTGGTGCTACTGGCTCCACAGGCGCCACTGGCTCCACTGGTGCGACCGGCGCCACAGCCGGAACAGGTGCAACTGGTTCGACGGGTGCCACTGGATCAACGGGTGGCACTGGTTCGACTGGCGGCACAGGCTCGACCGGAGCGACTGGTGCCACTGGTTCGACTGGCGGCACTGGTTCGACGGGCGGCACCGGCTCGACCGGCGGAACAGGTTCAACTGGCGGCACAGGCTCGACAGGTGCCACTGGAGCGACAGGTTCGACCGGCGGCACGGGCTCGACTGGCGGCACAGGTTCGACAGGTGGCACCGGCTCGACTGGTGCCACTGGCTCTACTGGTGCCACTGGCTCGACAGGTGCCACAGGTTCGACTGGTGGAACCGGTACGACAGGTGGCACCGGCTCTACTGGCGCCACTGGCTCGACAGGCGGCACAGGTTCGACTGGCGCCACAGGTTCGACTGGCGGCACGGGTTCGACTGGCGGAACCGGATCAACGGGCGCAACTGGTTCGACCGGTTCGACTGGAGGCACGGGTTCGACGGGCGGCACCGGATCTGTCTCTTATACACATCTCCGAGCCCACGAGACAGGCAGAAATCTCG
>OJDV01000090.1_pt1 | contig 52640 bp, 48 predicted proteins | sample 1592911 | NCBI WGS metagenome assembly OJDV01 (sample SAMN05416860, study PRJEB24817) | seawater metagenome | isolation source: Sea water | place: Canada:Atlantic | collected 2013-11 | reverse complement strand
GCACTTGAAGCCGCATCTTTAGTTGCATCTACAGCACTTGAAGCCGCATCTTTAGCAGTACTTGCAGCAGAATCTGCAGCATCTTTTGCTTTATCACAACCAGCAAAGATCAGTGCTGCAGAGATAAGTAGTAAGGAAATAATTTTTTTCATGGCTCCCCCTTTGAGAGACTTTATAGTTAAAAGATAAATTTACTGTTCTTTAAGTTACAATTTAGGGACAGTTACTCCTGTTTGCCCCTGATACTTACCATTTCTGTCTTTGTAAGATGTTTCACATATCTCATCCGAACCTAGGAATAAGACCTGTGCAACTCCTTCATTGGCATAAATTTTAGCTGGAAGCGGCGTTGTATTGGAAAACTCCAATGTAACATGCCCCTCCCACTCAGGTTCTAGTGGTGTAACATTGACGATTATACCACATCGAGCATAAGTAGACTTGCCGAGGCAAATTGTTAATACATCACGCGGGATACGAAAATACTCAACAGTTCTTGCTAAAGCAAACGAATTAGGAGGAATGATGCAGACATCTGATTGGATGTCCACAAAGCTATCAGGATCAAATGCCTTAGGATCAACAACGGCTGAATTGATGTTGGTGAATATCTTAAATTCATCAGAGCAGCGGATATCATAACCATAGCTCGATGTACCATAGGAAATGACACGGCCATTCTCACCTTCTCTGATCTGATCAGACTCGAAAGGTTCTATCATGTTTTGTTCGGCCACCATGCGGCGGATCCATTTATCAGACTTAATACTCATTCTTGAATCTCTTATTTATTTTCGATAACGATTTTAGGCATATTTAGCGCTAAGTTTTTGGGCTTTCTTGAAACTTGAGCCGCCACTTGTCGGGCGACTTCTAAGAATGTCGCAGTGATCGGTGAGTTCGGATCAGAAACAACGGTGGGTTCGCCATTATCTACGGCTTCTCTTACTTGAGCAGCTAAAGGGATCTGACCCAGTAGCGGAACATCATAACGTTCAGACATCGTCTCGCCACCACCCGTTCCGAAAATGGCTTCTTCATGACCACAGTTTGAACAAACATGCGTACTCATATTTTCGACGATCCCTAATACAGAAACAGAAACCTGTTCAAACATTTTTAAAGCTTTATTAGCGTCGATCAAAGCAATATCTTGTGGTGTTGTGACAATAACGGCACCCGTGACAGGAATCTTCTGACAAAGAGTGAGCTGGATATCACCGGTGCCAGGTGGTAAATCAATGATCAGGTAATCGAGGTTATCCCAGTTAGCATCATTGATTAACTGTTGCATGGCTGATGTCGCCATCGGACCACGCCAAATGACAGGAGTATCATCAGAGTCCGTCATATTTCCCATAGAAATACTTTGAATTCCGTGACTTTGTAACGGGTCAACTGTTTTTCCATCTTTAGACTCTGCTTTGCCATGCGCACCGAGCATGGTTGGTAAGCTAGGACCATAAATATCGGCATCCATCATGCCCACTTTTGCACCCTCTTTGTGCAGGGCTAGCGCAAGGTTGACGGAAAGGGTTGATTTACCTACACCGCCTTTACCTGAACCAACGGCAATGACGTTCTTCACACCTTTAAGAGCATTTACATTCTTTTGAAATGCATGAGCTCTAATTTTTGAACTGATATTAATAATAACGTCGGTAGCAGAGGTGTACTGCTTGATAAGAGCGTTCAGGTCTTTAGATATCACATGTTGAATGCCTTCAACGGGTATTCCCAACTCAAGTTCAAGTTTGATGAGGTTTTCGCTGATCGATAAATCCTTAACCAGGTTTCCTGAGATCGGGTCAATTTCGAGGTAAGGAACGGTATAACTGGATAAAATAGAGTTAACCAGATCTTTTGATATTTCAGACATAAAAATAGTTTCTTAACGTTTAAATAATGGCGACATTCTACACCAATTACTTTCATGAGCGCGCGTCGACGTGATACCTTAGGCACAAATTTCAGAATAGTTTAAAAAATGACAAAAAAACAACGAAAAATCTTAGTTACTAGCGCGCTTCCCTATGCCAATGGCCCGATCCATCTTGGACACCTTGTCGAATATATTCAGACGGACATCTGGGTTCGTTATCAGAAGATGCGTGGCCATGTTAGTTATTACGTATGTGCGGATGATGCACACGGTACGCCGATCATGCTGCGTGCTCAGCAAGATGGTATAACGCCAGAACAATTGATTGAACAGATCAGCGATCAACATCAACGCGATTTTGCTGATTTTTCTGTGGATTTTGATAATTATCACAGCACGCATTCATCAGAAAATAAAGAGTTAGCCGAAACGATCTATCTTAAATTAAGAGAAGCGGGTCACATTGATCGTCGAGTGATTAGTCAGGCTTATGATCCAGAAAAAGAAATGTTCTTGCCCGATCGCTACATAAAAGGTGAGTGTCCTAAATGTGGTGCTGATGATCAATATGGCGATAATTGTGAAGTCTGTGGAGCGACGTATGATTCTACAGAATTAAAAAATCCTAAGTCTGTGGTCAGCGGAGCAACGCCGATCGAAAAAGATTCTGAGCATTTTTTCTTTAAACTGACCGATTTTGATGCAATGTTAAAAGATTGGATGAAGGCCGGGCATTTGCAACCGGAAGTCGCCAACAAGCTGGAGGAATGGTTTGAGATCGGCCTGAACGATTGGGATATTTCACGTGACAAACCCTATTTTGGTTTTGAAATTCCAGATGCGCCGGGTAAGTATTTTTATGTCTGGCTGGATGCCCCCATGGGTTATTTTGCTAGCTTCAAAAATCTTTGTGAAAAGACCGATGGATTAGAATTTGATGATTATCTTACGGCAGATAGTGATGCTGAGCTGTATCATTTTATTGGTAAAGATATTATCCGTTTTCACGGCTTATTCTGGCCGGCGGTTCTAGCCGGTTCAGGTTTTCGTACACCAACGGCGATCTACGCGCATGGCTTCTTGACAGTGAATGGGCAAAAAATGTCAAAGTCACGTGGCACGTTTATCATGGCGCGTACTTATCTTGAACATCTTGATCCTGAATATTTACGTTATTATTTTGCTGGAAAATTGAGTAGCGGTATCGATGATCTTGATCTGAGCATGGACGACTTTCAAGCGCGGGTGAACTCGGATCTGGTTGGTAAGGTCGTGAATATAGCAAGTCGCTGCGCTGGCTTTATTAGTAAACGCTTTGACGGCAAACTCGGTGCAGAAGTCGAAAACTCAGAACTGATCACAACGATGGTCAAGGCGGGAGAAAGCATCGGGCTGGCCTACGAAGGTCGTGAGTACTCGCGGGCGATGCGTGAGATTATGAGCTTGGCTGATCAAGTTAATCAATATATTGATGATAGAAAGCCTTGGGTGGTTGCTAAGCAAGAAGGTGCTGATGCGGAGCTACAAGCAATCTGTACTACGGGTTTAAATTGCTTCAAAATTTTGATCAATTATTTAAAACCAGTACTGCCCGTGATGGCAGAAAAATCAGAGATTTTTCTGAACATAGAGCCGATGACTTGGAATACAGTTGATCAGTTGTTAGTTGAACACCCGATCAATAAATTCAAACCATTGATGACGCGTGTCGAAGAAAAACACATCAACGCTATGATCGAAGATAGCAAACAAACAATTCAGGTCGCGCAACAAAAAACAGTGTCTGAGGTGTTGGCTAAGAACCCGATTGCAAATGAAATTAGTTTTGATGACTTTGCGAAAATTGATCTAAGAGTTGCAAAAATAATTAAGGCTCAACATGTCGAAGGTGCCGATAAGCTATTGCAATTAACATTGGATATTGGTGAAGAGCGTAATGTTTTTGCGGGTATTAAATCAGCCTATCAACCCGAAGAGTTAGAAGGAAAACTGACGGTGATGGTAGCGAATCTTGCGCCAAGGAAAATGCGTTTTGGAATGTCTGAAGGCATGGTATTGGCCGCTGGGCCTGGTGGTGACGATCTGTTTGTGCTGCATCCTGACGAAGGTGCAAAGCTCGGTATGCGAATAAAATGATCATGGGTGTAGAACAGAGTGCGAGTGTTGTTTTTCTTAGCGCTGTTCTGGTTAATAATTTAGTTCTGGAGTCGCAGTTAGCGCTTTGTCCACTATTAGCAGGATCACGTAAGATTGATGTTGCCGTGGGGTTAGGACTCGTTAGCGCAGTCGTAATGACAAGTGCTGCACTGATCGGTTATTTGCTCTATCACTACTTATTAGTGCCGTTTGAATTGATAAGCCTGAAACTGATTATCTTACCGTTTGTGCTCATTCTTTTACTGCAATCTTTGTATTGGTTATTAAAAAATAAGTCATCAGATTTATTTGAACGGTATGGGATATTCTTACCCTTATTGATGCTCAATTGCTCAGTACTATCCGTGGTCTTGTTGACGTTGGAGAGTGTAAAATCCATTTGGATGGCATGTGTATTTGGTCTTGGAATATCTGTGGGCTTTGGTCTTGCGCTGATCTTGTTTGCAGGCTTGCGTGAACGACTGGAGTTGGCTGATATACCAGAATGGTCTCAAGGTATACCGATCAACTTGATTAGCTTGGGTATTTTATCCATGGCCTTTTCAGGCTTTTAACTCTGGATACATTTTAAGAGTGTACCTGTCATGATTAAACGAACACTAAAAAATAGTAAATAATGTATGCAGCTAGTTGATCATATTGATGCACTATTGCCACAGACACAGTGCGGAGAGTGTAACTACGATGCCTGTCGGCCTTATGCTGAAGCGATCAGCCAAGGCCAAGCGGAGATCAATCAATGCCCACCGGGAGGTCAGTTCGTCATAGACCAACTGGCGAATTTATTAGGCCGAGAATCCGTACCGCTGAATCCTGAACATGGGGTGTATCGACCTTTCCGGTTAGCCGTAATCGATGAAGATCAATGTATCGGTTGTACAAAGTGTATTCAGGCTTGTCCGGTTGATGCCATTATCGGTGCGACAAAACAAATGCATACGGTTATTTCCGAGTTCTGTACGGGCTGTGAACTTTGTCTACCTCCCTGTCCAGTTGATTGTATTGATCTGGTCTTGCCACACGACAATGATGACCGAGCATGACTAGTTTGTATCGATTTCCCGGCGGTTTAAAACTTGAGAGTTTTAAACATCTAACGTCTGATCAGAAAATTGATTCACCATTTATTCCTGAGTATTTGATTTTTCCTTTGGAACAACAGATTGGGACAGCCTCCATTCCTGTCGTCGAGATTGGCGAGCAAGTTTTAAAAGGGCAACGGATCGCAAAATCAGGCTCATATGTCAGTAGTAATATCCATGCTTCAAGTTCCGGAATAATTGATGACATTGGTCAATATTGCAGTAAAGAAAGTGGTTTATTAACTCGTTGTATTGTTGTCAAAACCGATGGTTATGATCGTTGGTTTGAGAAAATGCCTGTACTGAATTATTTAATGGCGACAGCTGAAGAGCTTGAAGCAAGAATTGGCGAAGCGGGTATTATCGGAATGGGAGGGGCTGGATTTCCTTCTCAAGTCAAAGTAATCGAAGCAGCTGATGAAAAGGTAGAAACACTCGTCATAAATGGAGTTGAATGTGAACCCTACATTAGTTGTGATGATCACGTTATTAGAGAAAGTGCTGAGGAAGTCATCGCGGGTTCGAAAGTTCTGCAAAAAATAACGGCTGCAAAAAAAGTTTATCTAGCTGTGGAGTCTGATATGCCAGAGGCATATACGAGACTTGTTTCCGCAGTTGAAAATGATCCATCGGCATTAGATTTTGAAGTTGTGAAAGTTCCTACGATTTACCCTGCTGGGGCGGAAAAACAGTTGATCAGAACGCTTACTGGAAAGTGGGTGCCTGCACATGGCTTGCCTATTCAAACAGGAGTGTTAGTGCTGAACGTTGCAACAACGGTCGCAATTTCTAGGGCTGTTCTTTTAGGTGAGTCACTGATCTCGCGAGTAGTTACCATCGCTGGAACAGGTGTAAATACACAAAATATCGAAGTTTTAAATGGTACAAAAGCTGGGGACCTATTAGAACATTGCCTAAAAAAAACACTATCAGAACAACGGATCAGTTTTGGCGGCAGTATGATGGGTAAAAGGCTTAAGTCCACAGAAGTACCTATTCTTAAAAAAACAAATTGTGTTTTGTTACGGCCTGAAGTTGAAGAGCAAACTGAGTCGAGCTGCATTCGTTGTGGTGATTGCGTTGAAGTCTGTCCTGAACAATTACAACCGCAAATGTTGGTTGCACTGGCAAAGTGTTCAGAATATGAATCACTCAAGGATTATCGATTATTTAACTGTATAGAATGTGCTTGTTGCGATCATGTTTGTCCTAGCCATATTCCGCTAGTAAAGAACTTTCAGCAAGCAAAATATCTGATAAATGAACAGAAAGCGATCGCTGCACGAGCAGAAATAAGTAAAGCAAGATACCTTGCTCGTCTTCGTCGTTTAGAACGAGAAAAGAATGAAAAACTTGAATCAAAACAGAAAAAATCGAGACAAAGTTTAAAAAAGGAAAGTTTACAAGATGAAGTGCTCGCTGCTATTCAGCGAGCAAAATCTAAGCGTAAGAAATGAGAACCAAAAACGGGTCAGTTATTAGTAAGCATTTTTTGAGTTAACGAATACGAATAAGGTCCGCAGAGTAATCTTAATATCTAGCAACATTGACCAGTTGTAGATGTAATATAAGTCGTGTTCCACTCGTCTCTTTATTTTTTCTTCGGTATCAGTTTCACCACGCCAACCATTGACTTGCGCCCAGCCTGTGATACCAGGAATGACCTTATGTCGAACGGCATATTTAGCTACTTGCTCTTGATAGAGCTTGCCAGCAGCTTTTGCGCGGGTTGCATGTGGCCTTGGCCCAACAATCGACATTTCACCTTTTAGAACATTTATGAATTGTGGTAACTCATCGAGACTGGTTCTTCGTAGAAAAGCGCCTAGTGTTGTTATACGAGGGTCATTTCTGGTGGCCAGTTTTTCTGCATTATCATCTTGCATATCAGTCCGCATTGAACGGAACTTTAGCACTTCAATCAATTGATTATTAAAACCATAACGCTTTTGTTTAAAGAAGACTGGGCCTGGGCTATCGAGCTTTATGCCGATGGCAATTAGTAGCATGATAGGAGCGATCAGTATTAATATAATTGTTGAAAGAGTCTTATCAAAAATCATTTTTCCAACGTAATCCCAACCGGATATTGGTTTGTCTGAAATGTTTAAAACAGGCAAACCACAGTAATGGGAATAGGAATGGTTTAATAAGGTGAAACCTATCATGTCAGGAGACAGGCGAATATCGACAGGCAGGACTTCAAGTTTTTCTATGATTTCCTGCATCCTTTCTTCAGCTGACCACGGTAGTGCGATAATGACATCATCCACTCGATGTTCTTGCACATAGTCGATCAGATCATCAACATTACCCAATACAGGGCTACCTTCAATGTGCGATGGGACACGAGAAAAGCGATCTTCAAAAACGCCGATGACATGCATCCAGGGTTCTTTCATTTCATTGATAACTTCCAACAATCGGATGCCATGTTCTTCGGCACCGATCACAGCAATGTTACGAGAAATCTTTTTATCAGCTCCCCATTTCTGGAGTGTTTGATAGACCCAAAAACGCAATAAAATGATAAGGGTTAATGAGATGAGAAACCAACTAACAGCCCAGACTCGAGAATATTCATCAGTAATTTTTATAACAAAGGCGAATGTCAAAAGAAGACTGAACATGGTAGAGCCTAGAAACAAAAGTTTACCGACCCGAGCTAGCGGACGACCTAAGGACCGAAAGCTGTAAAGCGCTGTGTTATAAAAGCAGATCAGTATTAATAAGTTATAAAGGCCCATCGCACCGAGATACAGAGATAGGACTGTATGAGCATCGGCAGGGAGGTAAAGATGAAAAATGATCAGGCCTGTCGTAAAAATTATGAAAGTATCCAGTGCGGCGACGCTGCCAGAAACGATGCGTGGAGACAATGAAACACTATGTTTTAAGCCTTGCAAGTGAATTTTACTATTAGGTTTTGGAGGTGCGTCACTATTACTTTTGTTATATTCCATGAGTTGTTCTGATATCCTTATATTTAAACTTATTGTTTCCTTTCTCTCTTCTCTCTGAATAGCAGGATACATTAAACAGCGAGTACGGCAAAACCGGCAATCTTAATAAAGTGTAAAATCATGTGTTAACAAATGAGTATATTATGTTTATTGGCACTATAATCATCGAATGTCGCATACAGAGCCAACGTTAGCCTTAGCTGCAAATCTTAAAGTACTTCACTGTTTCCGGCTTCCTAAAGGAGGTGTGTTTAGGCATGTCTGTGATTTGATTCGAGGGCAAAGTGAAAAAGGCCTCTCTGTTGGAGTCGTTTGTGACTCTGAGCTTGAGGATGAATTTGCTGATCAGATGCTGACTGAATTAAAACCTTACTGCTCTTTAGGCGTTGTAAGGTTACCGATTAGCAGAACTTTAGCATTTTCAGACTTTTCAACTGCCCGAAAAGTGTCGGCTCTGTTTCGGGCAAAAAAGCCAAATATTATTCATGGTCATGGTGCAAAAGGTGGTGCCTATGCTCGTATCTTGGGTTCACGCCTAGGAATCAAATCAGTGTACACACCGCATGGTGGGTCACTACATTATGCAGCAAACTCTCCAGCAGGGATTATTTTCCTCAATTTAGAAAAATACTTAAAACGTCACACCAATGGTTTGATCTTTGAAAGTAACTACAGTGCCGACACTTACGAGACGAAACTAGGAGCTTTACCTTGTGATCGAAAAGTTATTCATAATGGCTTGAGCGAAACTGAGTTTGATCAATGGACAGGTGACAAGACTGAGTTTGATTTTGTTTTTATCGGGGAAATAAGAAAACTCAAAGGTATTGATACATTGTTAGAGGCGGTTTCTATATTAAAACAAGCTCGGTCTTTGACAGTTTTACTGGCGGGTTCTGGGCCTGACGAAGCTTATTTTAAGCAACGAATTAAGCAATTAAATATTCAACAACAGATTACGATATCTCCACCGATTTTTCCTGCAACAAAAGCTTTTAATCAAGGTCGATGTGTTGTGATACCTTCATTGGCAGAATCTTTTCCATATATTGTTTTGGAAGCGTTAGCGGCGGGCGTACCTCTCATTACCACAAATGTTGGTGGTATCCCTGAAATTTTTGGTAGCTATGACGCTAGATTGCTTAAGCCTTCGGATGTCGATGCATTGGTGGCATCAATGTCAAAGCAAATGAATGAACCTAAAAAAGCTATTCAGGATTCGATTGAGCTAAAAGAGTATGTTCGTACGCAGTTTGGTCTTGAAAAAATGCAAGTAGCCATCATTGATTACTATCAACACATATTGGCAAGCTAATCACTGACGTTCAAGGAAGAAATAAAAATGACTCCATTAAAAAAACTGGCAATGAGTAGTGCATTGGATGTGCTCTATTATACACAGGCCTATCGTTTACTGAGTAAAGACTGGAGTGGTGTTGGCGTAATTTTTACTCTGCATCATGTTCGATCGGATGCTAATAAAAATGATTTTTGTCCCAATAGAATTTTAGAAATCACTCCCGAGTTTTTAGATGCCACGATCAAACAGGTTCGTAAATTAGGTTATGATATTATTTCTTTGGATGAAGTCGAAGAGCGGTTAACAAATAAACAATTCGATCGTAAGTTTGCAGCCTTTACGCTTGATGATGGTTATCTTGATAATCTCGAAATTGCATTACCTGTATTTGAAAAAAATAAGGCACCATTCACCGTTTATGTGTGTACTGGCTTTCCTGATGGTGAGGTTTTATTGTGGTGGGATATTCTCGAAGAAATTATTAATAAAAATAGTCATATCAACATGACCGTTGCTGGTCATATTTTCGATTTTAAAACAAAAACGACAGCCGAAAAATATGCGGCGTTCAATGCGATCTATTGGACACTGAGAAAGCTTCCACATGAAGAGCAATATGCCGAAGCGGAAAATATGGTCAAGCAGTATAATGTTGACTGGCAAGCTTGGTGTCGTTCATGTTCGATGACTTGGGATCAAGTACGTGAGTTGAATAAGCATCCGCTTGTTACTATTGGCGCACATACGATTAATCACTATGCATTACGGAAATTATCGGTTGATCACGTTAAAGAAGAAGCGGGTCGAGGACGAGAAATTCTGCGCGAGCAACTGGGTGAAATTCCGAAACACTTCGCATATCCTTATGGTGATGCCGGATCAGCCGCTCGTCGTGAGTTTGATATCATGCAAGAACTAGGTTTTGTTACCTCGACGACGACGCGTAAAGCAGTATTGTTTCCTGAGCATGCAGAACATTTACAGGCTTTGCCTCGAGTCTCTTTGAACGGTGATTATCAAACTCAAAAATATGTACGATTATTTTGTAGCGGTGCGCCGTTTGCGTTATCAAATAAGTTTAAAAGGTTGGTTGTCGACTAGTCTTTTTTCTTGCGTGCGCGCGGATGAGCTTGATCATAAACTTGGGCCAGCCGTTGAAAATCTAAATGTGTGTAGACCTGTGTCGTACTGATATCAGCATGACCAAGCAATTCTTGAACAGCACGTAGATCACCTGAAGATTCAAGAATATGGCTGGCAAAAGAATGGCGTAACATATGCGGGTGTAGCGAACTTTTTAGATCTTGTTTGACTCCCCAATGACGAAAACGTTGCTGTATGGAACGTACAGAAATTCGTTTGCCATTCCTATTCAGAAAAACGGCATCATTTTCATCTTTTGTAAACTTCTCCCGATGTTTTAGCCAGCCTTTCAATGCTGAAATTGCTTTTGTGCCCACAGGGGCGAGTCGTTGTTTATTACCTTTCCCCAAAACCTGAATTTGAGCATTGGCTAGATCAAGAACGGTCATATCCAGTCCGGCTAGTTCGGATACACGTAAACCTGAAGAGTACATCAACTCCATCATAGCCAGATCTCGAATTGAAGTAGGGTCATCCGCCTTAATCTCTAACAGCGTGTTGGTCTCGTCGACGTTCAAAACCTTCGGTAATTTTCGTGGTGATTTAGGTGCCTTGATCACATCTGCTGGATTAGAGATATGGAAGCCTTCATTAATCAAGTAATTAAAAAATCGCCGAATGGATGACAAGTTACGTTGCAAGCTTCTTCCGCTCACTCCTTGTCGATGCCGAGTAGCAATAAAACGTCTAATCTCAGCTATTCCAACATCGTGCCATGATGTTAGATTGTGTAGGTTTAGAAAAGTGATTAATGATTCTATATCACGTTGATAAGCCGAGCGCGTATTTTCTGAAAGATCAGAAAGTTGTAATAAAAAAATATTTAGTGGTGGTTCAAGGCTCACTGAATTATTTATTAATTTTCGATGTTAGGATTGACATGAGAGTTCAAGGCAAGCGTCACAATGTCAGCCATCTGCGTTAAAATTTCAGTGCCCATATCTTCTTGGTAACGTTCAGGGTTTTGGCTGCCGATGGTGAGTAACCCTGACCAGTCGTTTCCAAATAAAGGGATCAAAACCGATGAGCCATACTCTGGTAGTTCATCAGCAAACATTGTTTTATGTTGATCTTCTTTAAGGCGGCCACAGAGTGGTTTTTTTTGCTTAAATGCTTCAGTAAATAAGTTTTTTTCGGGCCAGTCTAACCCCACAAACTCAGTCTTATTTTCAGAATGCTCAGCAAGGATTTTAAGAACAATCTTGTCGGCTTTGAAGTCTGAGACCAGCGTCCTTTTTATACAGGCGATTAGAGATGCTAAATCGGTGGATTCGATGAGTTTTACGGCTAATAAATGCAAACGCTCATTGAGCAAACCATTTTCAGTGGCGATTTCTACGAGGTCTTGTAACTGATGTTTGTATTGACGAACTTGTTCTCGTAATACAGACACTTGACGTTCGACGAGTGAAGTTGCTACTCCAGTGGCATGTGGAATGATCATTTCTGATAGTAAATCAGGATGTTCTACTAATAGACTCGGATGCTCTCGCAAGAAGTTAACAACCGCTTCTACACCCTCTGCGTTATCTTCAATGGTCATAGTTTTTTGTACGCTCATAAATTGACAACTCCTTCAAACACGTTTGTTGCCGGTCCTGTCATTAAGACCGATTGTTCTTCTCCAGCCCAGCTAATTTCTAGCTGTCCTCCAGGTAATTCGACGGTTACATTACTTTCTAATAGATTTTGAATATTACCAGCAACAACAGCGGCACAAGCGCCAGTGCCACAGGCTAAGGTCTCACCAACACCACGTTCAAAGACACGTAAACGAATATTGTTCCGATCAATTATTTGCATAAAACCGACATTGACTCGTTCTGGAAAAAACGTATGTGATTCAAGTAAGGGGCCTAGCTGTTCAACCAATGCGGTGTCGATATTTTCGACGAGAAGGACCGCATGTGGATTACCCATCGACACGGCAGCAAGTTCCAGCGTTTCACCTTCAACATTGATTTGATAGAGCAGGGCCGTTTGATCGGCTTTTATCGGTATAGTTGCAGGTTCTAAACGCGGGGTTCCCATGTCGACAAGCACTTGACCATCATCTTGACAATAAAGTTTGATCACGCCATTTGCTGTTTCAGCAATAATCTCATCTTTGTTAACTTGACCGCTAGATTTTAAATAAACAGCCGCACAGCGAGCGCCGTTACCACATTGTTCTACTTCACCACCATCAGCATTAAAAATCCGATAATTGACATCGGCAGTTGGGGATGATGGAGGTTCAAGTAATAGCAATTGGTCGCAGCCAATACCGAAATGACGATTAGCCAAAAAGCGGATATTTTCAGTCGTGAGTGTTACAGGATTTGTTATTGCATCGATGACGACAAAATCATTGCCGAGGCCATGCATTTTTGTAAAAGGTATTCTCATGTTGATATGATAGCGAAAACAGCCGCTTAATGCTTGTGGTGGTTGTAGATTATCGGGACAATACCCCATTATGACCTTACGTATTTTTGAAATAATTTTCCCTATTTTTGCCATTGTCTTTGTCGGTATGTTTTATGGTAAGCGCTATTTACCAGATATGAGCTTACCAAACCGCCTAAATATGGATGTTTTTATTCCTGCATTATTATTTGGCGTCTTGATACGACAGGCCGAAAATGCAGGGCTATATGTAAACTTGGCGATTGGCGCTGCACTCGTGACAATCATTTCAGGTGTTCTCGCTTGGCCTGTTGCTAAACTATTGAAGATTGATCCGAAAACGTTTTGCCCGCCAATGATGTTCGGTAACTCTGGCAATATGGGACTGCCATTAACGGTGATGGCATTTGGAGAAGAGGCCTTTCCTGCCAGCATTGTTGTTTTTCTAGTCAGTACCTTTTTGCATATTTCCTTGGGAAGTTACTTATTGGATCGACGATCTCACATCCTACAACAGCTATTTTCGCCTATGGTGCTTGCCGTCATAGCCGCTATTTTAGTGAGCGTGACGGATTTTCAGATCAGCGAAACGGTTATGAAACCAATCGATATGTTAGGAGAGATCTGTATTCCACTAATGTTATTTGCGCTTGGAGTTAGGCTGGCTGATGTCGATCTATCTGAGTGGCATCTTGGATTAATTTCGGGCATTTTAGCTCCCGTAATAGGTATCGTAACTGTTCTGATAGCATTACCGTTTATAGAAATGACAAAGATGCAGCAAGGCGTTTTATTTATGTTTGGGGCATTACCGCCCGCTGTGATGAACTTCATGTTTGCAGAACATTATGATCAAGAGCCAGCACGAGTTGCCGCTATTGTTTTGATCGCAAATGCATTTTCACTAATCTCAATCCCATTAGCTTTAGTGTATGCTTTACCAAAATTTGGATGAAAAATAAGATTATGAAGGGAAAATTAGTGCGGTGGCGATTTCTTGCCATATTCATCAGTTCAACACTCGTTGCTTGTAACTCTCAATCTGTTCGCGATGTTGCTATTGAAGATAAGCAGATTAGGCAAGAACGAGCGGCGTTGAATTCATTAGCCATAAAAGCGGACACTTATTATTCACGAGGTGAGTACAGCGAGGCAGCGGCTCTTTATAAAAAGCTGGCAGGAAGATCAGAGTCTACAAGTTTAAGTCAAGATTATTTACTTAGAACAGCCGATTCTCATGCGCGTGCTGGAGAGAATAAGTCAGCCAGAGCTGGGTTAAAAAAATTAAACACCGCAGACTTTAATAAGGAGCAACGCCTTCTTTATAAAATTGTTCAAGCTCAAATTGATATTAATGAGGCAAGAGCAAGAGATGCGTTTGGTCTGTTGCCTCGTGATGCGGCAGGGATGAGCCTAGATACTCAAGTACGTTTGGGGATGGTTCGTGCTGATGCTTGGTTAGGACTAAAGCGTAATATTGACGCGGTAATGGAACGAATCGACGTAGATCCATTTATTACTATATCGGAAGAGAGAACCTTGAATCATCAATGGATCTGGAATCAGCTTCAGAAGATGCCACGCCAAGATATTTTTTCACCCCCGTCAGGAATGACGCAAGATGATGCTGGCTGGTGGTCTTTAGCTGCTATTGTCAAAAAAGGTAACTACCAAGGATCAGAGGTTGCAACGGCTGGAAGCCGGAGTGAGCTTGATGTTTGGAAAGAGACATACCCCGGGCATCCTGCGACAGAAGATATTCTTTTTTTTATCGAAAGTGATCCATCGACACCAGATTCAAAAAATGGCATGTATACAGGGACAGTCCTAGAGGGAACGCCTCGAAACGTGGCCTTACTACTGCCATTATCTGGCCATTATGCAAATGCCGGTCAATCGGTGCTTAGTGGTTTCCGTAGTGCAGCCAATAATTCATATGCGGCGAATGTGAATTATAAGGTCTATGACTCTGCAGATGTCTCACATACATTGTCAGATATTGTGAATCAAGCCGTTGTTGATGGTGCTGAAATGATAATTGGGCCATTACAAAAATCAGTTTTATCTAGCTTGATTGCGACAGCTAATGTAGGTGTACCGATTTTGGCTTTAAACACGCTTCCAGATGGAACGGTCGGAATGGAAGGCTTGTTTCAGTTTGGTCTGAGTCCTGAAAATGAAGCGGCTGAAGTTGCTAGACGAGCTATTGTTGATGGTCATTATCGAGCCGTTGTTTTAGCCTCAGAAGATGCTATCGGCGAACGTATTGCAAATGCCTTTATGGCTGCCTTAGAGCAAGAAGGCGGGCAGGTGGTGGCTTATGATTCTTTTGAACCAAAATCAAACACGATCAGTCAGGTGATGAAAAATTTACTTCGCGCGGGTAGTTCTGACCCCTTATGGGAAGACGTGCGTAAAGGCACTCAACGTCAGTCAAATAATCAACAGCAGATCGACATGATCTTTTTCACAGCATCACCACGAGACTCAAGAATTGTTCGACCTATTGTTCAATTACATCGTGCATTTGATTTACCGGTTTACACCACTGCACGGGTTTATAATCAGCCGGATCTTGCGATGGATAAAGATCTTGAAGGCCTAGTCTTTTGTGATATGCCAAGTCGATTATCAGGAGATTTAAGTCAGCGACGATTATCTGCGTTGGGCACAGATGCTTATTTGCTGGTGAATGAGCTACATGGCTTGACTAGCTCACCGGGCACAGAAGTACCCGGTAAAACTGGCCGATTAAGCGCAAGATCATCAGGTCAGATCTGGCGTCATCTTGATTGTGCGGTATTCAAAAAAGGTGAGCCTAAGCTGCTACCTTAATTTTAAATAACCTCTGTTGTATCCGAGCTGAGGTTATTTAGTGAGCGTGGCCACCTGGTCCATGGACATGGCCATGTTCAAGTTCTTCCGCTGATGCTTCACGAACATCGACAACGCTCACATCAAAGTGAAGTGTCAAACCAGCAAGTGGATGATTGCCGTCTACAACAACTTCATCCCCATCGATATCAGAAACCGTGACAACAGACATCTGGCCATCAGGTGACTCACCTTGGAATTGCATTCCAGGTTGAATATCGGCTTCGGCAGGGAACATATCGCGAGGTACACGTTGGATTTGAGCAAGATCTTTTTCACCATATGCTTGCGCTGGTTCAACGGTTACTTCGACCTTATCACCAGCCGCTTTACCTAGTAATGCAGCTTCCAAACCTGGAATGATGTTTTGGCCATTGTGTAGGTATGCAAAGTTTCCATCCGAAGATTGATCGATGACGACGTCTTCATCATCTTTTAGAGTGTAGTCGATTGTCGCGACTGAATTCTCAGCAATTTTCATAGTGCTCTCTTAGTAATCATTTAGTTAGTCGGTTATTTTGAGGGGCTTACCATACAGTTTTTCTTTTAACCGATCAAAGTCAGCAGGGTTTAGGTATTGAAAAACCTCTTTTCCGCGTTTTCTGAGGTTGAGGATGATACCCAATCCCAGTGGTGGATAAATAAAGTGGCTGATCTCTTCATCGATTTTGATGATCTCGGCAGGTTCACCAAATCGTAGTTTGATCATCTCAGCATCTAAGCGAACCGATGTTGGTGTATAACTAAGACTTTTTACTATCTTGTTAGATAACGTTGCTATAACTTCGTTAGAAAGCGTTAGTTGATAGGAGCCTGATGGCATGACTTTACGCCGGAGTGCAGATTTTTCTAACACTTTGAGTTCCTTTTCCGTTAGATCAAGCTCAAGAATAACAGTGCTGATAATACCGCTTAGATCAATTTTTTCGAACATGGCTTCTAATGAAAAAGAAGTATCTTGATCGCGAAACAGACTGATCTGAGGCTGTCTTTTTACGTGAGTTTGAAAGTCATTGAGCGTACTTTTGCCGAGTGTTTGTGAGAAAACTGTCGAGCTACCATCAGGGTTTATAGTGACCATCCATGGCAGATCAGTGAGCCTTTCTGTAGAACGATTTTTTTTATCCGCTTGTTGATAGAGGATAAAAAATATACCGCAAATAATAAGCAGTATGATGATTATTTTTTTCATTTATTAGATTCTTTAAAAAAGAGCGTGTACTGGAAAGAAGCTGACAATCCGCTACACGCTGATATTACTTAATAATTAATGAGAGAATAGCAACTCACCATCTTGCAGATCGACCTTAATGGTTTGTCCTGAAGTGAAGTTGCCAGCCAGTAGATCTTTCGACAAAGGTGTTTCCAGATATTGTTGGATGGCCCGTTTTAAAGGACGTGCTCCATAGACAGGATCAAACCCAGCTTCACCAAGTTTATCCAAAGCTGCTTCGCTGATCTCAAACTCTAGGTTTTGCTCGTGTAAACGATCACGTAACAGCTCAATCTGTACCTCGGCAATCGAACGAATTTGTTCTTTGCCTAGCGAATGGAAGACTACCGTCTCATCAATTCGATTGATAAACTCGGGTCGAAAATGCTGTGAAACATTTTCCATTACCGCTTTCACCATGTCATCGTATTGATCATCGCCGGTCATTTCTTGGATCTTTTCCGAACCTAAGTTTGATGTCATAACGATGACGGTATTTTTGAAATCTACCGTACGACCTTGGCCATCAGTTAAGCGACCATCATCCAAGACCTGCAATAAGATATTAAAAACATCGGGATGAGCTTTTTCCACCTCGTCCATTAAAATCACTGAGTAGGGTTTACGGCGAATGGCTTCAGTCAGATAGCCGCCTTCTTCATAACCAACATAACCCGGAGGTGCACCAACTAATCGTGCGACGGAATGTTTCTCCATGAACTCTGACATGTCGATTCGAACCATCGCATCCTCGGTATCGAAGAGAAATTCCGCCAACGCTTTACATAATTCTGTTTTACCAACGCCTGTCGGGCCCAAAAATAAGAACGAACCATTAGGTCTATTCGGATCAGCCAAGCCTGCACGCGAGCGTCGAATGGCATCGGCCACCGCCATTACAGCTTTATCCTGACCGACAACACGTTTATGCAAGGCTTCTTCCATGCGTAATAACTTGTCACGTTCACCTTCGAGCATTTTTGAGATAGGGATACCTGTCCACTTAGACACCACCTCCGCAACTTCTTCTTCGCCGACCTTATTGCGTAACAATTGCATGTCCTGCATTTCAGCTTGCGCCGCCATATCCAGTTGCTTTTCTAATTCAGGAATGGTGCCATATTGCAGTTCAGACATTCGATTTAAATCGCCCGCTCGATTGGCATTTTCATATTCTAAACGAGCACGTTCCAGCTCTTCTTTAATATGTTGAGAGCCTTGCACAGCCGCTTTTTCTGACTTCCAAACTTCTTCCAGATCAGAGAATTCGCGCTCCAGCTTTTCTATCTCTTCTTCTAATGTTGAGAGTCGGTTAATTGAGGCTTCGTCTTTTTCTTTTTTCAGCGCTTCACGTTCGATTTTGAGCTGGATCAAACGGCGATCAAGCTTATCCATTGATTCTGGTTTGGAGTCGATCTCCATACGAATGCGGCTACCAGCCTCATCGATTAAATCAATGGCTTTATCGGGTAATTGTCGATCAGTAATATAACGGTGTGACAAGGTCGCAGCGGCGACAATGGCAGGATCAGTAATATCGACACCATGATGGACTTCGTAACGTTCTTTTAATCCCCGTAATATCGCAATCGTATCTTCAACCGAAGGCTCATCAACCTGTACCTTTTGAAAGCGTCGTTCCAAAGCAGCATCTTTTTCAATGTATTGACGGTATTCATTAAGCGTTGTTGCACCGACGCAATGCAGTTCTCCACGCGCCAACGCAGGTTTAAGCATATTACCGGCATCCATCGCGCCTTCGGCTTTTCCTGCGCCAACCATGGTGTGAAGTTCATCGATGAATAAAATAATTTGACCTTCTTGTTTGGACAAATCGTTTAATACAGATTTCAGACGTTCTTCAAACTCGCCACGAAACTTTGCTCCCGCGATCAAGGTTCCCATATCAAGTGATAATAGACGTTTGTTTTTCAAACCTTCAGGCACTTCACCATTGACGATCCGTTGTGCAAGGCCTTCAACGATAGCAGTTTTACCAACACCGGGCTCACCGATCAAAACAGGATTGTTTTTTGTGCGACGCTGTAAAACCTGAATGGTGCGACGGATTTCATCATCACGACCAATCACCGGATCAAGCTTGCCTTGTTCGGCACGTTCGGTGACATCAATGGTGAATTTTTCCAACGCCTGACGGTTTTCTTCGGCGTTAGGATCATTCACAGCTTCGCCGCCACGGATGGTATCAACAGACTGTTCCACCGCTTTCCGATTCGCCCCGGTGCCTTGCAATATCGGTGCTAATGCATTTTTCTTATCATCTAAAACGGCCAACACAAAAAGCTCGCTCGATATATATTGATCCTTACGTTTTTGTGCGATTTTGTCAGTTAGGTTAAGCAAACGTTCCAAGTCTCGTGAAAGATGCACTTCACCACCAGCCCCTTCAACACTCGCCATGTGATCCAGCGATTCCCCAAGCTTAGAGCGCAAGCTATTCACATTAACGCCAGACTGTGCGAGCACGTGGCGTACAGTACCACCTTCCTGATCCATCAAAGCGGTCAATAAATGTAATGGTTCTATAAACTGATGATCTCGCCCTAATGCAAGACTCTGTGCATCGGCCATCGCCAGCTGGAATTTTGTCGTCATTTTATCGGGTCGCATTGCAACTCTCCTTAAAATATAAATATATGACTCTATGATGCGGCTTGATCACAAAATTTCAAGCCCGTGCAGCCTAAATTAGATAGAATGTCGGTGATGAAGACACCGGCTTATATTTTTGATCAATCCAAGTTTACCGCACGACTTAAACAATTTTCTGATCTACGACAAAAAACACGTTTTAAATTACTTTATTCCGTAAAGGCGCTGCCGTTTCCAGCTTTGTTAGAAGCCATGTTGCCGTACGTTGATGGCTTTTCAGCAAGTTCTTTATTCGAGGCAAAACTTGCACGAGAAGTGCTGCTGAAGAAAGGACAAGGGAGTGTTCATATAACCACACCCGGTTTTCGTGCTGATGAAATAGCAGAGTTGATAGAGGTTTGTGATTTTTTGAGCCTTAACTCTCTGAACCAGTGGCAGAGATTTTCTGAACAACTCGCTCACTCACTCAATGCAGGGCTTCGAGTTAACCCAAGGCTCTCTTTTCTTAATGATGATCGCTACGATCCATGTCGAGAATATTCAAAATTAGGAGTTTCTATTGAGCAGGTTGAATGGCTTGATGGACTTTCCGGCTTACACTTTCACACCATGTTTGGATCAGAAAGTATTGAGCCATTAATCAAAACATTAGAAAAAATTGAACACGTGCTAGGCGATGTTTTATCGAAATTAGACTGGATCAATATCGGTGGTGGCTATGTGTTTAATGATCCTGCCGTCTTTGAGCAGTTTGAAACAGTTATCATCAAACTGTGTGAACGTTATGACCTGACAGTCTACTTTGAACCGGGCAAAGGCATTATTAATGATTCTGGTGAACTGCAGACTCGCGTAATTGATCTGTTTGAAAGTGAAGATAAGCAGATCGCTGTGTTGGATACTTCAGTTTGCCATCATCCCGAAGTATTTGAATATCAAATGAGACCAACCATAAAGCAAGCCAATAAAAGCACCGGATATTCGTATCTATTGGTTGGTTGTAGCTGTAAAAGTGGCGATCTGTTTGGAGAGTACTCATTCGATGCTCCCTTAGAAATAGGCTCACAACTCAATATCAGCGATGTAGGAGCTTACTCATTTGTAAAAGCCAGTCGGTTCAATGGTATCAATTTACCGGATGTATATATCAAGGATTTAGATAGTAAGTTCATCGCGATCAAGAAATATAGCTATGAAGCGTACCGGCAGTATTTATGTTAGATAAGATAGTTTCGTACGCTTCAAAAAGGGCTTAAATTTACCAACCCCTAGTCGCTGCCCCCCGAAGATTAATAGCTATCACTTATGCCGACAGCCTCAAGCTATGCCTGATCCGGCCGATATATATCATGATATGGAAACCAAAATAACTATACATGGAGTAGGGTTTATGCAATTAAACATTGTTAATGATCCGAGATCCAAACAAAAATGATACTGCAACAACTTACCGATCCGCTCGTCATTATATTGGTGATTGTAGCTTTCATTGGCTTGTCTGCAAGTTTTGTACAGTCTCGTCAATTGAAGAAAGCTAAGAGAATGATCGCTTCTCTATTGCCGGAAGAACAGAGTTCAAAGTCAGTAAACCTGACCGAATCTGTGTCTTCATTGGTGAAATATATTCGAGAAAAGCTTAAGACGGCGAAAAATTTACGTCAAGATGCTGAGACTGAAAATAAGTCGATCGTGTATCAGCATAAAAAACTCCGTTCAGTACTGGAAGTTTTCCCAGAGGGCATCGTCATTCTTGATCAAGCGGGTACCGCGAAGTTTGCTAATCAAAAATTGCAATCGTTGATTGGTGTTGAAACGAGTGAGGTAGTCGGCAAGCAGGCTCACGACTGGTGTACGAATCAACAGGTTTTAAGTTTATTGGTGCGGTATGAAGGTAACGTAACGCGTCTACGCAGAACTGAAACGGTGGAATTTACACCTGAAGATCAGAAAGAGAAAACACTAGCGGTCACTGTGTCACCGATTTCATTACCATCTAAACCTGAAGTTACCATCGGGATCTTGATTTTATTCCGTGATGTGACTGCGGAATCAATGGCAAAAAAATCACGTGATGATTTTATTGCGCATGTATCGCATGAACTGAAGTCACCATTGAATATTATTAAAATGCATAGCGAATTGATGCTTGATATTGGTGATGATGAACAACAGAGAATTACCAGTATTAATGTGATTAACGATGAGATTGATCGTGTCTCTAATATGATCACCGATCTATTGAATATTACTCGCTTTGAAGTAGGAAACGTCAGTATCGATCGTAAAAGAATACGCTTCCGTGACTTTCTTATTGATGTTTTTGAAAAAATGCAACGTGCTGGTGATGAAAATAACATTAAGTTTAATCTGAACCTGCCGCAAACATTAAGTCATTTATCTATCGATAAGGATTTATTTCGTGTCGCTTTAAATAATATTTTATCGAATGCTATTAAATACAATAAGCCTGACGGGCTCGTGACAATGGAAGCCGAAGAAAATAATGATTCGATAATAATAAGGATCAGTGATACCGGAATTGGTATTTTAGAAGAAGATCAGAAAAAGATTTTTGAGAAATTCTATCGCTCAGATGATGATGACGTGACTAATCGAAACGGTCATGGATTGGGCTTATCTTTAGCCAATGAAATTATAGGATTACACAGTGGGAGTCTGATTGTAGAGAGTGAGAAAGGGAAGGGGACAGTCTTTACTCTTGAAATTGGAAAAACATCGACCCTGCTTAAAGAGGCGGTTTGAGTGAGGAGGAAAACTAAAAATGAAAACTAAAAAAGTATTATTAATTGATGACGAGCCACATGTTTTATCCGTGATAAAACATTTTTTGGTTAAGTCGGGATACTCTGTTGAAACGGCAAATAATGGCTTGATGGCATTGGATAAAGTCAATGAGGTTATGCCAGATATTATTGTATCTGATATTCAGATGCCAAAAATGAGTGGTCTGGAATTTTCACAACAGTTCAGAAATGACTTTCCTGAAAGCGAGACATTAATCTTAATTATGACATCAAGAACTGAGCGAGATTTTAGAGAACAAGCTGGTAGCTTAGAGAATGTTGAGTTCTTTGAAAAGCCACTCAGCCCAAGAAAGCTTGTCATTAGACTTAATGAATATTTCGAAGAATTGGAGTGTTTAGCCTAAATATGGATAAGTTAATCGACTTTGATCTAGATAGATATGTAAGCCTATTCGAACATTTAACAGGGCAAGAATGCAAGCTTGGACTATTTGACCAAAAAGGAAATGAACTTGGTGAAAGCGTTGAAGTCGAGATTGGTGTTAGTCGAGAAATTGACTGGGATAGCTTGTGTTATAAAGCACAAAAAATGCAATCTGAAAAAGGTGAGGTTGTTTGGGCTGCCGCGCTTTTCCTTGGCGCAGAAGATCAACCTTTTTGGTTGAAACTAACGTTAACAGAGGCAAGCAAAACATTAACGACTACAATCGAAGAGCTGCTTAAGCCTATCCTTGTTGATATTGCACATTATATTGCGGTTGATTATACCAATCATACTTCCATAAGCGGACTCTCCAACGAGCTGGCATCTCGCTATGAAGAAATAAATATGGTTTATGGACTTGATGATATTTGGGTAAATAGTCATCAGTATGATGAGATAAAATCATATAATGAACTGTTGAATATGAGCATGGAGTTTTTGTCAGTGGATCTCGTCGCATTGTTGATCCCTGGAGAAGATATTCGTCTGCGACACTCATTAGATGAAGATCTTCCTGAAGTGGAAGAAACACTGGAAAGACTCAGTAAAAATCCTGTTATTTTTCATGAATCCGCTCACAAATCTATTGTGGTTAATCGTGACTCTTATTCAGAAAATACACATCATGAACCTCTAATACCTTATAAATTAATTGTTTCTAGCGTGATGAATATAGACAACTCTATTGCCGGTATTGTTGTCTTTGCAAATAAGATGGACCGTGAGCATTATACTAATACTGATAGACGGTTGTGCGAACTTTTGGCACGAGAAACAACAAAAATATTTCAGTCAAAACGTGATCCTATTACCGGTCTTTTGAATAGGAGCAGTTTTGAAAGCAAACTTGATGAGCTCGCTACAAGAGATGATGGTGCTTATCATTCTCTAATATACTTTGACCTTGACCGTTTTCAAGTAATTAATGATACATGGGGGCATTCCGAAGGTGATCGTTTACTTAGACAAGTGACCGCTTTACTTCGATCTAAGCTTGGAAAGGATATTACCTTGTCACGTTTAGGTGGTGATGAATTTGGGATTCTTCTTGAAGATACGTCAGGACAGGTTGCCGAAGGAATCGCGGAAGGTTTACGGCGAGCACTCCAAGAAATTTCATTTATATCAAATGATCAAATTTTTGAAATTTCAGGTAGTTTTGGAGTCGTTGAAATTGATCCGGACATGGAAGTTGCGATTGATGTTTTAAGTGCTGCGATAGTTGCCTCTTCCATCGTCAAAGAGAGAGGAAAAAATGGCGTTAAAATCTATCAGCCAACGGATACGGAAATGGCTGAACACCGTGATCAGATGTATTGGGCGAGTCGAATAAAGAACTCTCTTAAAGAAGATCTGTTTGAAATTTTTGGACAAGCAATCACTCCTTTATCAGATCCATATGGTGAAGCAAGTCATTATGAAATTCTAGTTCGGTTACGTGAAGAAAATGGTGATATGGTTGCTCCAGGGCGCTTCATTCCTGCGGCAGAACGTTATAACTTGATGCCTTTGATTGATCGTTGGGTATTGGCAGAAACACTCAGTGTATTGAGTGATGTCAAAGAAAGCCATTTGACTGATGATATTTCTGTTTCAGTTAATATTTCTGGACAGTCACTCACGGATGAAGGTTTTCTTAAATATGTTGTTTCAACCATACTTGATAGTGAAATTGAGCCTGAAAGAATTTGTTTAGAAATCACTGAAACATCAGCGGTGAGTGATCTAGCTAGTGCGCTGAAATTTATTGAAACTTTAAAAAATATTGGTTGTAGATTTGCCCTAGATGATTTCGGCAGCGGTATGAGTTCATTTGGTTATTTAAAAAACTTACCTGTCGATTATTTAAAACTCGATGGAATTTTCATACAAAACATTGTTGATGATACCGTTGATCGAATCATGGTTAACTCTATTCATCATATTGCACAAGCAATGGGTTTAAAAACGATTGCGGAGTTTGTCGAAAACGATGCCATCGTTGATGTGGTCTCAGAAATTGGTATCGATTACGCGCAGGGGTATGGTATCGATAAACCCAGCCCATTTATGGAAAAAATCACTGGAAAGACTCAGGTATTAATGGCCTAGATCATGCAAAAGGTACTCACCGATCGAGTTGGCATTGCTACTCGCTTGCTCCCCAGTGAAGGTTTTTCTGATCTAGCTTCTTTAGAACCTGTTAGAGAAGCCGTTGCGGGCTGTCTTGCCCAACGCGAAAATTTGTTGATCATCGATTTAACGAATGTTCCTACCCTTAATAGTTATGTGCTCGAATTACTACTTGACTCTCAAGATGAGTTAGCGCGTCGAGGTGGAGGATTAACACTAACCAATGTCAACAGCATCAATCAAGATGTGCTGCGTATCACGGGAGTTAATGACTATGTTGACGTCTTAAATACGACGCAGAATGATCAGATTCTAGCTCATGGGTCGACGACCGGTTTGCAAAACTTGCGACTTGGCGATTTGCTTATCGGAGCAGGGCTCGTCTCTGAAGAGCATGTTGATGAAGCTGTCCGTTTACAGTCTGAAACTGGTAAGCGTATGGGTGAGATCATGGTCGAACGTGAGTGGGTTTCTGAAACAGAAATGCTGAAAGTTCTGAGCCAACAGCTTGACGTTCCACACACGTATTTACGAGCCGGTGTTTATGATCTGGCTATTACAAAAACGATTGATCATGCGTTAGCCTCGCGCTTAAAAGTACTACCCTTGTTTAATATTCGTGGCGTACTGACACTTGCCACATCTGATCCGCAAAGTATACCGAGTTTCGATGAGGTTGAACGTACCACCGGTTTGATTGTTCAGCCAGTACTCGCGCGTGGAGAAGAAATTGAACATTGCATCAACGAAGCCTACGAAGGATCCGTTGAGATTGATGCCTATGTTGGCGATCTAGAAGAAGACTTTGAGCTGATCGATCAAGAGCTCAATAGTGATTTTGCGAGTATTGATGAGATAGCCAATGGCAGCCCTGTCATCAACCTAGTCAATGCGGTTATTCAACGTGCGATTCGTGATGGGGCCAGTGATATTCACATAGAGCCTTCACGCAATAAAACCCGGATCAGGTTACGTGTTGATGGCATCTTATACGAAGTGATGACAGCTGCTCTGGAAATGCATCCAGCTTTGGTTTCTCGACTCAAAGTCATGGCCAACATGGATATTTCTGAACGCCGTCTACCGCAAGATGGGCGTATTCAAGTTAGCACACGGGGCAATGTTGTTGATCTGCGTTTTAGCTCCTTACCCGGCGTAAATGGTGAAAAAATCGTACTTCGTGTGTTGGATAAAAATCGTAGTATTTTACCCATAGATAAGCTTGGCATGAGCGAGCACAACACTGAAATTTTCAGCCATTTACTGACGCGTAGTCATGGTCTTATCTTGGTTACGGGCCCAACGGGTAGTGGTAAAACAACCACGCTATACTCTGCCATCGAGCACCTTAATGATACTGAAAAAAGTATTGTTACGATTGAAGATCCAGTCGAATATCAGCTTGATATCATCAACCAAAACCAAGTGAAGGATAAGGTTGGTTTAACTTTTGCTAAGTTATTGAAGCATGTCTTGAGACAAGATCCTGACATTATAATGGTCGGTGAGATCCGTGACCACGAAACGGCAGAAATTGCCATTCAAGCTGCCTTAACAGGACATTTGGTTTTATCTACTTTGCATACTACCGATGCGATCGGAGCCGTGACACGTTTATTAGACATGGGCGTTGAACCGTACTTATTGTCCTCGGCTTTAGTGGGTTCTGTTGCTCAACGTCTGGTTAGAACCGTCTGTCCAGATTGTAAAACGACCTTTGTCGCACCACCCGAATTGAAAAAAGAATTTGGTTGGAGCGAAGACGAACATGTTCACTTATCAAAAGGACGCGGTTGCACAACCTGTTATGACTCTGGTTACAAAGGACGAATGGCGGTACACGAGATCGTCAAATCAGACTCAGCCTTACAAAACCTGATGATGAAAAACCCGAGCCGAGATAACCTGAGTGAATATATAGAGAACGCTGGTGTTGTCACCTTGTTTGATGACGGCATGGAGCGTGTCCATAAAGGTGACACGACGATCGAAGAAGTTAAACGGATAATTTCAGCAGATTAACTTCTTGCTGAGGTGATATTCATATGGCCATAGATTTTACAGACACAAAAACCGAAAAATCAGATACAAAATCTGATCCGTCAGCGAGTAAATTTAAATTATTCTCTGATGGAAAGCTAACGGCGAATCACCGAAAATTCTTTACGGAACAACTGGCTTTATTGATCGAGACAGGTAACACACTGCATGGCAGCCTAGAAATTCTTGAGACCCAATCCGATCATGCTGAGCTGAAAGCCATGATCCTTGATCTGCATGAAAGGGTTACCAAAGGGCAAACTTTTGCCCAAGCACTTGGGAACCATAAAAAATTATTTTCACAAACCTACATCACACTGATCGATGCAGGAGAGCAGGGCGGGTATCTCGTCACCGTTTTAGGCCACCTACTAGAAATGGAAGAAAAACGTGAAGAGCTAAAAGCGATGATGGTTTCAGCCTTTACTTACCCGATTATCTTGACAGGGTTCTCTATACTTGTTGTTGTGTTCGTCTTGACCTCGATCTTTCCAAAATTCACTGTTTTGTTCTCTTCATCGGGCACACAATTGCCAATGATTACGCAGGTCTTGATGAGTGCGAGTGATTTTATGATCAACTACTGGTGGGCATTGCTGGGGGTGGTTGTCATGTTGGGCTTCTATCTTAAAATGCTTTTTAGTCAGCCAAACTTTCGACGTTGGTTTGATTACACCCTACTAACTGCACCGGTAGCTGGGGCTCTATTCACACGGCTCTATTTGACACACATGATGCGGCTACTCAGCTTGTCCTTAGAAAATGGCGTGTCATTAATCGATGCTCTGACAATCTGCAAAGATGCAACCCACAACCAATCATTCCAAAACTTCGTTGAAAAGTTGGTGAGTAATGTCAGTGAAGGTAAAGGTTTAGGTCTAGGTTTTAGAGAAACTAAATTCGTCCCAACTCTGATCAAGCAAATGATCCAGACGGGTGAAGAATCAGGCAAATTATCACTGGTAACGGGCCGAATCGCTGATTATTATCAAAAAGAATTGGCTAAGAAGCTCTCAATGTTATCGAAAATTATCGAGCCAGCAATGTTGTTAGGAATGGGAGTTTTCGTCGCACTCATCGTCAGCGCACTTATTCTACCGATCTTTAAGCTATCGAGCACGATGAACTAGATGAGCTTTAAAGCGTATTGAGCAGGGATAGGTTATGGTGATGAAGGATCTTACTTAAAAGCAAGATCCTTCATAAAACAGCTTGTTTAAGCGTGTTGTTTTCTTTTGAAAGTAGCTAAGCCAGCAAGGCCACTGATCATCAGCCATAATGCGGCTGGGATAGGGACGCTTGATACGTGTGATAATTCGTATTGGGCTGTATCGGTAGTCGGTACTACCCAGGTGCCACCATCAGTGCCTTGGACTAATGTGTTGCTTCCAGTAAATGAAGAGACTGCCCAACTCCAACTATCTGAAGTACTAATGACACTGAAATCATTAATGACAGCTAACCAGTAATCAACGCCGGATGAAAGGGTAATGTCCGTTCCTAAACTGGCTTGATAGGTATATATATCTCTGCCGAATATAGAAAACCCCCCAGTACCTGCACGGTTAACGGCATTGCCAACGTCGATGTCTAATACCGAGGCTGACAGCTCTGGGGCTCCGCTGCCGTTATCAGCAAATACTCGGAGTGTGAAATCATCAGCGCCTGGAGAGGTGACAAGCGAGCCATACGTTCCCAGCCAGCTGATAGTGTTTATCGACTGGGTCGCAGCACCGGACAGAGTGAATTTGTTGGCTCTCCGAGTGGTTGTTCCGAAATCGCTGACAAATCTACCTACAGTAAGCGAAGGGTCAAGGTCCTGCGCATAGATGACCGTGGCTGACGCATTGGTTGATAGCAAAAAGAGTGACAAGATTACGGAGGTGATGGAGGTGATGGAGGTGATGGAGATTGATTTTATCATGTTTAGTCCCTATACAGATGAGTTAGAACATCTTGATTTATGTTTTTTATTATTATGAGGAATATTTAATCACAGCTTAACCATACCAGTAAAAAGTTGAAGTTGTTAGTGGAATTCTCATATTATTACATTGTGCGATGGGGCGAAAATACGGGGTAAGCGCGCCCTGTCTAGCTATTGACGCTTTCTATGGAGCTTGAGGTTTTTATAAGGGTCGGTTCTAAGCTAGCTTGTGTGGCCTATTAATATAATAGAAAGGGTTGTGATACTTCGTTTATGTAATAGTTATGTATTACTTAAAGTAATTCCTGAAGGAGTCGATAATGTCAAGTAACGAATTATATTAATGTTACATAAAAGGTGTTATTTATGAAGTTATCGATAAAAAGGGATCTGCAAAAAGGTTTCACGTTGATAGAGTTACTCATCGTGGTTGTTATTTTGGGAATTTTGGCTGCAGTGGTTATTCCTCAATTGAGTGGTGCGACGGATGATGCGAGGGTTGAGTCTTTAAAAACGAATCTCTCCGCCATGCGATCGTCCATTGCTCTTTATAAGCAAGACCATGGGGACTACCCGGGCGTTAAGCTTGCAACAGGTGGTGGTGGCTGTGCGTCAGGCCCAGGTGAAGGTCTTGCAAGAACCGCTTTGGCATTCGCGGAACAATTGACACTGTTTACCAGCATCACAGGCGCAGCTTGTTCTATGAAAAGTGCGACTTTTAAATATGGCCCATATCTTACTGTTTCAACAACGGGTGTTGCTGGCATACCTAAAAACGCGATTACAGAAGTAAATACCATTGTTTTTCCAACAACAAGTGGAAACTTAGCGATGGTTTCAGCAACGACTGACAGTTCCGGTGGTTGGCTCTATGATGAGTTGACAGGAAAGTTCATTGCTGATGATCACTCAGGCACGCCTTTTTACGATTCTTACTAGGGGCACGAATCTATCAGAGTTTGTCGTGTGAAATGCAAGATCAAGGTGGCTTCACCCTAATAGAAACACTGATTGTGCTGTTTATTCTAAGCATCATAGCCAGTGTTGTTCTACCTGAGTTATCTAGCTCCAATCCGGCCCGTTTAGATTCTGCAAGCAATGAGGTTGCTACGGCCTTGAGATTTGCTCGAGACGAGTCGATTCGTACGGGGCAGGTGCATGGTGTGCATCTTGATACGGTTACGACGCGGCTTTATGCCTTTAAAGCCGGGACGGGCGCTAATCCGTTGACTGGTTTGTTAGTCGATTATCATCCACATTCTAAGCAACCATACGATTTTCTTTTGTCGGACAATTCGTCTACAAAGGGGGTGGGCTTTTCTTCGGTTATTCCCTTGTTTCACTATTATACGCTTGCTTCGAGTGTGTCTTATGTTTTGTTTGATGAGGAAGGAACGCCATTTTGGCGTGACTCCGTGTCAGGAAACTCCTTTATTTTAGAGTCAGCAAACATTGATATGAGCTATGGGGATCTGATCCAGCAGGTGGTTTTAGAGCCTGGTTTTGGGCGGGTCTTGACGCCATGAGAAAGATAGGTTCATCTTCAGGTTTTTCTTTGATCGAGGTCTTGATCGCCATTGTGCTACTGGGTATTACACTTGTTCCGGCGATGGAAGCGTTGCAAACCAGCATCAAAAGTTCTGAAATCGGTAGTCATTCTTTGCGCCAACATTATCTGCTATTTGGCAAGATGGAAGAGGTGCTGGCAGATGATTTTGCCACGCTGGATGCTGCAGCCACCGTCGCTGGAGCTTATTCCACGCTGAGTTCTTATTCAGATGTCAGTGGTACGGATCCTTTAGCGGTTTATTTGTCACGTTACGATGTTGATAACGCCGATGCCGATGATGATCCTTATACGGGGGTTGATGAGGTGATTTGGGTTCGGGCGGAATATCAAGGTAGTCCGCTAAGCTTTGAGACATTGGTGTTACCCGATGCGTAGCCCAAACTATCAATCAATGCTTATCAAGCGCTCGGAAAGAGGCTTCACCTTGGTCGAGATTTTAGTTGTGGTGGCTATTTCTGGGCTGTTGATGCTCTCCTTAGGCAATGTGATCGGTAATGTTTCTAATACTCAGCAGGTGGTTGAGCAAAAAACGGAACTTGAGCGCGAAGCTGCTTTTGCCATGCGTCGGATCGTGCGGGTGGTTAGTCGAGCTAGCTGGATGACAATGAAGAAAAATACGCTGACCAAAATTCACTATGATTTTCGTCTCGATCCCGAAAGAGATATGGATAAAAATGGTTTTGCCGATGCCGACGATGATGAAGATGGCCAGGTTGATGAAGATGGTTTGGGCGATATGAATGGTGATGGCGCATCAGGTGTTTTAGGCGTCGATGATGATGGCGATGGCTCTGTCGATGAAGGCAATAAAGACGATGATGATGAAGATGGGGTGGTAGATGAAGACAAGCCTGAAAAACTTCATTTAGACTGGAAAAATGGCATCTTTAAACAAGATGAGAAACTGTCATTTGATATTTCAGGTAATGGGACTGTCGGTAATGAAGATAAGCTGGTAACCATCATTTCTGAGCGGATCACAAGCTTCACAGTGACAACCCCCACACAAACCGGACGTTATGCCATTGTGCAGGTCGGGTTGGTGTTGACCGCAGATGATGGTGTAACAACCACAAGCTTGAACACGAGCATTCGGCTGGGTGGGCGATTATGAGCATGCGAAGGGATAGGCAAGGCTTTATTCTGCTACCGGTAGTTTTGATCTTAGCGGTCATTGGCTCAATTGCGTTAATGTTAAATCAAAAAAGTGTTGTTGCTCTAAAACAAACGGCAGCGATCAATGATTTTGAGCAAGCTCGGTATGTTGCTGAGGCTGGACTCGTGATGGCAGGCCAAGCATTGTTACAAGATGACGATTGTGCGGGATATTCTGTGGCTCCAACGGGGAGTTTTAATGGTCGCAATTATACGGCTTCGGTGAGCCCTGATCATGGCTCGCCTGTGATGCTTAATATTACTGTTGAGCAGGAGGGCGGTGTTAAGCAGTTTTCTCGTGAGGTGAGGATGTTTGAGACGATTGAGCAAACGCTCAATCCAACGAAAGGGACTCATATACGATCAACCGATAAGTCAACGAATTATAGTACTGAAGAGACATTACATGTCAATTATAGTGCTTTTTTGCCTGATCGTATTGGGCTTTTAGAATTCGATTTTTCGAGTATGACGGTGGATATTGACGCGCTTGTTTCAGTCAGCCTTGAATTACATTTATCGGGTGCTCCTGATAGTAGTAATAGCGATGTTGATGTGAGCATTTTACGTTTGAAGAAAGAATGGGTGGAGGACGAAGCAACCTATAATGAAAGAAAGGCTGGTGTTGTTTGGACTAACAGTGATCTTGATTTCTCTCCTGCGGCGGTGACGAGTGTTGACGAGGGTGTGATTGGATGGAATAGTTGGGATGTTAAAGATCTTGTCACCGGTTGGCTTGATGGAGCCTATGTCAACTATGGCTTTGAATTATGGGGAGAGAATGGAGTCACAAATAACCTTAAGTTTATTAATAAAAATCATAGCGATAGCACCAAACACCCCATATTGCGCATAAGCACATTATGTGAGTGTGGGCATACTTGCCCATAAGATTTGAATAAAAACTAGAAAATAGAGACAAGGTGATTGCGCGTTTGTTTGAGTCGAAAAAAAGATCACTGTCGTTAAGCGGATTTTAACCATTCATTCTCATGAATAGGCCGCTGTATGCAGTGAAAGTGTTTTTATCAATGAACGGCTTCAGCTTTCCAGATATTTTCCGATAACTATAGTTGGACACGAATATTTTGGGAAAGAGAACACATGTTAGGGACTCTCCGTACTGGCCCCATTGGACTAGACTTTGGGACGGAAGCATTAAAAATAGTACAGGCAGATTTTACTAAAAGTGGTCCGTGTGTTCGTTCGGCTGTGTCTATAGATTATCCCATCGCTAAAGACGAGCTTTATGCGTCATCTGCTGAACTAAAGAAGCTACTCCGCGAAGCGCGTAAACAAGGTGCTTTCAAAGGTCGGCGAGCTGTTGTTGCAATGCCGCCAGAGAAGGTTCAGTTTATTTCATTAGAATATAAGCATACCCCCGGACAAGATGTTGACGAGGTTGTTATTGGAGCGATAAAAGAACGTTTTGGTGACAGCATTAACAAGTCCGTTATAGATTACTTGCACATTAGACCTGAACATAAAGATCAGGTTGATCGAACCGCGCTCGTGGCGGTTGCCGAGCAAAAGTCGGTTATCGAATTCTTAGACTATTTAAGCAAGGCAGGTTTGAATGTTGTTCGACTAGAGATTGGGCCGGTGGCAATCAATCGTTTGATCAGCGCCATGCACCCCACACAAAACGACAAGGTTGTTTTAGCCATTAATTTTGGCATTGACCGATCGTACGCAACCGTCTTATGGGGACGCCGCCTATTACTCGATCGTTCATTATCATTTGGCTTAAACTCAGCACTAAAGCAAGTGTCAGACGCTTTGGAGGTTTCTCAGGATGAAGCCGAAAATTTATTAGAGCGTCACGGGGTTCAGGTGGTTAACAATATTTTGGCTGGTGATGATTTATTTGAACCAGGAATTACGGCTTCACTGACGGATATATTGAAACCTTCGTTGTTAGAATTTTCTTCTGAAATAAAACGTTTGATGCTGTATGTGGCTTCGCGAACACGTGGGCGAAATGTGTATCAAGCTTATATTTTTGGAAGTGTAGCGGCTTGGCCTAGTTTTGATAAACTTCTCGCTGAAATGACAGGACTTCCAGTTAAAACGACACGACCATTTTATGGCTTGAATACCTCTCATCAAGCCGAAGAAGTTAATGAACAATCTGGGCATTTGGGCATTGCGGTGGCTACTGGTTTGTCGTTAAGTGGGAGTGAAACCAGTGCGTGAAATAGATCTTATTCCTGAAAGTTATCGGCGTGTGCAAAAAGCCAAACAGATGTTGATAGGTTTTGGTTGTTTGTATGCATTGTTGATCGCGCTGATTATTGCTGGGAAAATATTTTTAAATGCGAATGTGACCAAGGTCAACGCACAGATAACTAGTCTGGAAGAACAGAAAAAAACAATAACAACGCAACATGATGAAATTACAAAGCTAGAAGGTGAGCGAGCGATAGTGCAGAAGCAAATCGCATTTGTTGAGCTTTTACAAAAAGGCGGCGCGGCGGGTAAGACATTTCAAATTTTTGATCGCGTTTTGAACCCTACGGTTTGGATGGAGGAGTGGAGTTACGAAGCGACGGCACTTGGAAACGAAAACCCTGATCAAGAAAAATTAATGAATATAAAAATTAAAGGTAAAGCTTTAGATCACGCCTCATTATCAGCCTTTGTCGAACGTTTATTAACAGAGCCAGAAGTCCATGAAGTGGTTGTTCTTAAATCGGCGATGCTGAACAAGTCAGATAGTCTTGTCAGTTTTGATATGGAAATTATGTAATGTTAGATGAGCTGACAAAAACGCTGACTCCAAGACTGATGTTTTTACTATTAGCGGCAATTGCTGTTGTGTTGGTTTTGGGTGGTTTTACGAGCCTATTTAAGAAGCCAATGAAGTCTTATAAGTTACAGCAAGTTCGTTATGAGGCTCTAAAAATGTTACCTAGCGATCCTGAAGCTGGGAAAAAAGAAATGCTCTCATTACAAAGTGAAATCACCAGCTTGAACGAGCAGCTAACAAAAACCGGGCATGAAGTTCTAAAAGGTACAAAGCCATTAAAGGTGATCGCAGACTTGGGTAACTTTGCAAAGCAATATGAAGTTCAGTTACTTAATGTCGCGCCGGGTAAAGAAAGCCAAGGTGAAACCTATACAGAGATTCCTTTTCAGATCGAAATGAGTGGTTCCTACGGGCAGTTATTTAAGTGGGTTTACTCACTTGAGCATGCGACAACGCCATTGTTTGTGAAACGATTTTCGATGAAAGCAGGTGTTAATCCTGAGGAACGAGAGTTGCGTTTATCACTGGCTTTGATCCAGCCATTAGAGGAGCAGTGAAATGCTAAAAAATAGAGTTATTTTAAGTCTTATTATCTTTAGCTTTGGTCAGCAAGTCATTGCAGAGAATTTTCTGGCACCTGACTTGCATACTGATCCTTTTGTAAACCCGCTCACACAACAGTCAACAGAGCCTGCCTCAATGAATGTAGGTGAGCAAAGGGAAGAAGCGCCAACATCGAAAGGAACGCCACGGGAGTCATTTCTTTGGCAGCCAGAATTAAGAGGCATCATCCTTTCGGATGATATTTCAATCGTTAATATCGGTGGGGATATGATTGAGGTTGGTATGGAGTATGAAGGTTTTAGACTGATCAAGGTCAAGGGACAATCTGTTGTTTTTGAAAAAAATGGAAAAAACTTTTCTATCTCGATGGAAGAGACAAAATAACCAAACAAAACTCTTTAACGAGAGGCTTTATCACGTCTTATTTCTGATCGTCTATCTTGCACTACCAATACAACAAGCCGAAGCAGAACATCAAGAAGGCTTAAAAAATCATAACGTTCAGACGGCGACTTCTCCGAAAGATAGTTTGTCCAAAACAGTAACAATTTCTGTCCGCCATGCTGATTTAGCAGAAGTGTTTGAAATGATGTCCAAACATGGGAGAGTCAATATTCTGTTGGCGAAAGGTGTTCAAGGCCAAGTCTCAATTAACCTTTACGAAATAAACCTGCATGAAGCGATCAAAGCCGTTGCGATAGCAGCAGGTTATGCTGTCGAAAAATCAGGAAACACCTATTTCGTCGTGACCCGTGATGATGCCGGAAAAGAGATTGTGGGAGGTTTGACGCAGGTTAAATCCTTCAAGGTTCAATACAGTGATCCCAATGTAGTTTCAACCATACTCAGTGATCACCTTTCTCGTTATGGAAAAATTACAGCACTGCCTGAGCGACGTTTAATCGTCGTCGAAGATATTCCTGAATTCATGATCAAAATTGAGTCCTTATTAGAAGAGCTTGATAGCCAGCCTGCACAGATCATGATCGAAGCACAAATTCTAGAGATTAAATTAAACCGAACAGAAACCTATGGAATAGATTGGGCCAGAATGTTTTCTGTGGGAGGAGGAGAGTTTAGTACGTCGGGCTTAGATGGTCCGGGTGCAGGTCTGTTCTTTTCGTTGACAAATTCTAATGTGAATTTGGCTTTGAGTGCGCTGAGTAACAAGGGCAGAGTACGAACGTTATCATCACCCAAACTTTTAGCACTAGAACATCAAGAGGCTGAAGTTGTGATCGGTGATCGCATTGGATACAAAGAATTAACGACGAGTGGCAATGGTAATCAACAAACTGAAACGATTAAGTTTTTAGATTCTGGTGTCATCTTACGGGTGACTCCTTTTGTTGATCGTAGTGGCAAGATCATGATGCAAATCCATCCTGAAGTGAGTAATGCGACGGTGACCGATGGCATCCCCTCATTACAAACTACTGAAGTTACAACACAACTACTGGCGGCTGATGGAGAAACTATTTTTATTGGTGGTTTGATCAAAAATAATGCTGCCAATGCTCGTCAAGGCATTCCTATACTAAGTGATATTCCATTACTTGGATATGCATTTCGTAATCAAGAAGACACAGTGACGAATACTGAAACAGTCGTGATGATCACACCTAGAATCGTCAAAAAGAATGGTGGTATCTATCGTTCATCCGAAAATATAAATAAAGATCGTATTGAAGATCTTGATATTGAGTTAAAGAATGAAGGTAGAGAGGTTAATAAAATCTTTAAAAACCACGAGCCAATAGGGAAGAAAAACCTTCCTTTTAAGCTCTAACAAACAGATTGTAAAAACATGGCTTGCTTATTGCTTGATACCTTTATTATGAAATCTATATGGAAATTAAAATGCTAAATCGCTTTAAATCAAAAGCTATTAATAGCGCTTGTTTATCAATTTGGCCAACCGGCGATGCAGTGGCTACGGCCGTTGTTAAACCTAATAAAAAGGGTTTGCCAATACTGGAGTCATGCGAATATCACCCTGTCAAGAATCGAGCAGAACTCATCGATACGGTGAAAAATATTTCTGAGACTAAAGAGTATGCAAAACTTCGTTGTGTAAGCTTGATGAATTCTGAAGCCTATCAACTACTCATGGTTGAAGTTCCTGATGTTCCTAAAGATGAAGTCATCGAAGCCATGCGCTGGCGAATTAAAGACTTGATAGGGTTTCCAGTTGAGCAAGCTGTTATCGATGTTTTTGACATACCTGATCAAAAATCTAGTGGCGATATGGTGTACGTAGTTGTAGCCAAAGAAGAAGTCATTGCTAAGCGAGTTAAGCTGATGCTTGGGGCTGGGTTTGAACTCAGTTCAATCGATATTATGGAGCTAGCAATGCGAAATATTGCTAGCTACTTGCCTGAAAATGAACAAGGCGTAGCAATGGTTTGGCTGGGAATGCACAGCGGATCAATTACATTGACAAAAGAGAGTGTGTTGTATTTTACACGTCACTTAACGGGATCTGAAAAATTATTTGGTGCTTTATATTCCGAGGCTGTGACGGCTGAAATGGAAGGTTGGTTAGATACTGTGATTATTGAGATCCAACGTACTCTGGATTTTTACGAGAGCCAGTATCATGAGCCACCTGTTTCTGGTGTCGTGTTGGTACCGTTGATAAAACCTGTCGAGGGATTAACAGAATATCTATCTAGTCAACTTGGTATTCAAGTGCGATATATTGATCTTGAAAACCTTTTCGAAATGGATGCAAACATGGATCGGGAAAAAGTTGCTTTATGTATCCCTGCCATCGGTGCTGCATTGAATCCACCTGAGTTAACCTCATGAAATTAATTGCACAAAAAGTAAATTTATATCAGGAACAATTTCATCCTGAAAAAGAAACTCTAACGATCACAAATTGTTTGTTTGCTATCTTTATCGTTGTTGGAGTTATTGCAGGTTTAAGCTGGAATAAAGTGATGGAACTCCAACACATAGAAGAAGAAGTGTCAGGCTTAAATGCTAAAAATGACACAATGATGGAACAGCTATCGACACTAGCAATTGCAAATAATAAAAATAAAAATAAAGCTGTCAAAGAAGATGAAATAGAAGGTAAAGAAACAGAGCTGAAGACACGAAGAGAGCTGCTTGGATCACTTACCGAACAAAAGTATGGCAGTACTGATGGTTTCTCTGAATTTATGGTCGCGTTGTCAAGACAGCATGTGCAAGGTGCATGGATAACGGGGCTTTCTGTCAATAGGGGCGGTGAAGATCTTGCTATTACTGGTAGTTCTTTGAAGCCAGAGTTAGCACCTATTTATTTACAAAAGCTTTCTAATGAAAAGATTTTTGCTGGAAAGTCATTTGCGATGTTAAACCTACGTCAGAAAGAAAATATTAGTTCAGCAGTTTCTCAGAGCACTTCAGATTCAGAGAAAATAGATTTTATTTTTAGAACAGAAAATGGCAGTGTGCCTGTTTTTGAGGATGTCAAATTATGAGCTCCTTAACAATTAAAAATCGCATTAATGATTTATCTGCAAAAGAAAGAGTCGGAATCATACTGGCCGTAAGCGTTGTGCTCTATGCCATCTGGGATTTCACATTCATGCAGCCCATGGCAGAAAAACAAGCGTTGCTTAATAGTGAACTGGATGAAAAAAATCAGAAAGTAATGACGCTTTCACAACAGGTTCAAGATTTGATCGATTCTGATCAAAGCCCTCTCTATATAAAAAATAGACAACGATTAGAATCCATCATTTCGCAACTAGAACAGACTGATCAAAAGCTATTAGCAATTACAAGTAGTTTAATAGCACCCGATCAAATGGCTAAAGTGTTAGAAACAGTATTGACACAATCAGAAGGTTTAACGATCCGCCGTTTAGATGGATTGGGAGCTAAACCGTTTCCTGAGAGAATAGAAAAGCCAGAGCTAGAAAAAAATAAGGCGTCTTTAACAGAACAGAAAAAAACAGAAGTTATTGAGGAGCAGTTAGCCTGGCGTCATGGATTACAAGTGGAGTTTAGTGGTAGTTATCTTGACACGCTTGAATATTTACAATCACTTGAAGAGCTTCATTGGAAGTTTTACTGGGATAGCGTTGAGTTAAATATCGATGAATATCCGAATGTAAATACGGTAATAAAAGTCTACACATTAAGTCTTGATGAGGAGTGGATCGACGTATGAAACTACATATGAAATGTATTAGTTTTGGTTTGTTATTTAGTACAAGTATTTTAACGCATGCTGCAACAAAATTAATTGATCCAACACGTCCAGCGGACTATGTAGCACCGGCAACTGTAAGTAGCACTAATAATAAACAAGATACGATCAGCTCTCAGAAAGAGGTTGAACCAGAAATTGAGTATCGGCTTCATGCAGTGAAAATCGGTAGGTCATCAAGCATTGCTATTATCAATGGTGAGACTGTCTCTACAGGGCAAACGGTGGGATCAGCAAAGGTACTTAAGATTTTTGCATACTCTGTTGAAATGATGGCTAATGGAGAGTTGTTTACAATTTCTTTGTTACCTGACTCTATTAAAAAACGCTCATCGAAATGATGGAAAAAATGATGAAAATGTCTAAATTAAAAAAACTTTCTACAGTCCATATGCTGTTAGCGATCTCAGGGTTATTAATCTCAGGTTGTCAAAATACTTCACCGCGAGTCGATACGATTGATGAGATGGATCAGATCTTAGCTGAAGGGGCAAATCATGTTCCTGCTAAAGGAAAGACTTCTCAAGCTACGATGACACAAGCGGAGGTTAGTAAGGCTTTGATGCCAGTGATACAAAAAGAAGTGCTTCCGGTTAGAGCTGAAAAAATTTCAAATAAAGATAGTCAGCGTTTTGATATTTCTGTGAGTAATGTTCCTGCCGATCAGTTTTACATGAGCTTGGTTGAAGGTACAAATTACAATATTGTGGTTCATCCTGATCTAGAAGGAACGATTTCTTTGAACCTAAAGAATGTCACCATCGCAGAAGTCATGGGAGCTGTACGTGATGTATATGGCTATGAGTTTGAGCGCACAGGTTATGGTCTGCGTGTATTACCCAATGCATTAGAGACAAGAATTTTTCAGATTGACTATTTAAATGTACAACGATCAGGTGTCTCATCGACATCCGTTAGCTCAGGAACCTTAGCTGACTCTGGAAGCTCAGGTGGTGGAGAATCTAGTTCAGGCAGTAGTTCTGATTCTGGTAGTAGCTCGTCTTCAGGCTCAAGTAGTACGGGAACACAAGTTACAACCCAGCAGCCACTAACGAGTTTTTGGGATGAAATAAACCTATCCGTCCAATCTATTATCGGTGGTGAGGATGGCCGCAGTGTGGTGATCAGCCCACAATCAGGTATGGTCGTCGTTAGAGCGATTCCGAATGAATTACGTGATGTTGAACGTTATTTAAAAGCGGCAGAACTTATCTCTCAACGGCAAGTTATTTTAGAAGCAAAAATTTTAGAGGTTGAACTTAACGACAGCTTTCGTAGTGGTGTTAACTGGCAAGCTTTGGCCGGATCATTTTCTGCAGGCGTGACGGGTGGTGGAACATCGTTGGAAAATGATGCGGGTTATAGTGACCAACGTGGTGTTGGTATTGGTAGCTTTCCAGTTTCAAGTTTTGGTGGTGTGTTTTCACTGGCAGTTAATGGCAGTAAGTTTTCTGCATTTATAGAGTTACTAGAAACTCAGGGGAGTGTCCAAGTTTTATCGAGTCCTCGAATTTCTACCATGAATAATCAGAAGGCTGTTATTAAGGTTGGGCGAGATGAATTTTTTGTTACGGGTGTTTCCTCAGACTCATCTAGTAGTGGTGGTGGAACAAACCAAACAGCAGAAATTGAATTGACGCCATTTTTCTCAGGTATTGCATTAGATGTAACGCCGCAGATTAGTGCAGATAACAGCGTCACATTACATGTGCACCCATCGGTGAGCCGAGTTCAAGAGCAGCAGAAATTATTGACGGTGAATGGTGCGCAACAAGATCTGCCGTTAGCAAGAAGCACTATCAGAGAGTCTGACAGTATTATTCGTGCACAAGATGGTCAGATCGTTGTGATTGGTGGTTTGATGCAAAATGGCACCGATGATAGCGATGCGAAAACACCTGGTGCGGGCAATATTCCTTTGTTCGGAAATTTATTCAAACATAAGGCTCGTTCTAAAACGAAAAGCGAATTAATCATTTTATTAAGGCCCACCGTTGCTGATAGTTCGCGTGCTTGGGCTAACGCACTTGGTGATTCACGTAACAATATGAATGAAATACGCCAAGATGTTATCGATTGGAAACAACCTTCAAATATTCCTGAGTAATTTTTTGAGAACTCAATAAGCTTATTAATATGATGAGAATAAGTTTATTGAGATAAATTCTTTTAAACTTTCGTTCCCTCTATGACTAAATAAATATTGGCATGACTAATGCTTAATCTTTAGTAGAAAGATATCATTTAGGGATGGAGAGGATAAGAACTATGTATTTACAACACTTTAGATTAAAAGCACTACCTTTTGGAATTACCCCAGACACGTCATTTTTTATGAACCGTTCAGGTTATCGTGACGCGTTAAACGTCATGAAAGTAGCTTTGGATATGGGAGAAGGTTTTCTAAAAGTTACCGGTGAAGTTGGTACAGGAAAGACGCTTTTATGTCGTGCATTACTGCATAGTCTCGGTGATGAATATGTCACCGCTTATGTGCCCAATCCATATTTAACCCCAGAATCATTATTTTTAACGATTGCCGATGAACTCGGTATTCGTTATACGCCGAATATTAAACAGCATGCGTTGTTAAAACGTATTACCTGGTCGTTGTTAAAAATGCGTAAGGAAGGCAAACGTGTTGTCTTGTGTTTGGATGAGGCACAAGCAATGCCGATCGAGACCCTTGAAACATTACGTTTGTTGACGAATCTAGAAACTGAAAAACGAAAGCTTATTCAGGTCATCTTATTTGGGCAACCAGAGCTTGATGAGGTGCTATCTGAACCTTCGGTTAGACAACTTAGACAACGAATTACATTCGCCTATGACCTAACGCCTTTAAATCGTGAAGCGATGAAACGTTATTTAGATCATCGTTTGAGTGTGGCGGGTTATGCCGATGGCGATCTGTTTGATGAAGATGCGCTCGATTTACTTTTTGCCGCGAGTCGAGGAATACCACGCTTAGTTAATATTCTTGCACACAAGGCTATGATTGTGGCATATGGAATTGGTGATCTCATCGTTACGCGCAAACACATGCGAGTCTCAATTGAAGATACTGATGATGCACGTCGCTGGCATGAAAAGTCTTCAAGAAAAAGAGATACATTGATGCGATGGGCTTACGGAACATTTGGCGGTTTTGCGCTAATCGGTTTGATTGCTGCGGCGATGAATTCGACTGACGTTATGGCATTTATCAAATGAGTTTTGTTAATGATGTCATGTCTGAGGAAGCTGATCGAAAAGGGCTTATCCTTTTTGAAGATTACTCTATTATCAAGAGTATCGATCTGCCTCCTATACATGACAATGCTAATGTGAAGAAAAAATATTGGATTAACTTTTTGTTAGTCTTGATAGCGATCGTTAGTGTTTTAAAATTTGTTGATCAACTGCCAGTAACTGATCGAAGTATTGCTCAAAATACCACTCGTCAGCCCGCTGACATAGTAACGTTGGTTGCGCCAGAAAAACCTATTCAAATTCAAGCAGAGATTGAACCAATAACAAAGGTTACGTCGATCGAAAGTTCCACTAAGGTGGCAATTCCATCTACAAAAAGAACGATAAAGCCAGTTGCCGAAACTCAATCACAGGCCGAAATTAAACTCAAAAATACACAGGTCGAGTTTGAGGCAACAGCAAATGAGCGAATCTTGGACTTGTCCAAACAAAAAGTAATTTTTCAAAAGAAAATAGTCACAGAGCAACTGATTAACAATCAAGATGCAAAATATCAACACGCTCAGCAATTATTGAGGCAGGGTTTGATTGCTAAAGCTATTGGCGAGCTGCAACAAATATTAGTTCAGAATGAAAGTTTGCTTGAACCTAGGTTGCTTCTTGCATCAACACTGTTAGAAAACAAACAAAAGCAATCGGCAATAGATGTCTATAAAAAAGGTCTAATAGGCGACCCTAATGAGGCACGACTTGCTCAACCACTTGCACATTTATTGGTAAATGAAGGACAGCCTCTTCAGGCTTTACACATTTTAAATAAAGCGGCTCCAGATCATCGTGTTGATCCAGAATATCATTCTATGATGGCGGCTTTATATCAGCAAAGTGGCAAGCACGAACAAGCAATTGCGGTTTATCAAAAAATTCTAAATCTACAAAGTAATAATGGAAAATGGTGGTTAGGACTTGGAATTTCGTTAATGGCAAAATCACAAAATAAACAGGCCCTCTCAGCATTTGAATGGTCATTGCTAGATGAACGTGTGCCTGTGGCTCTAAAACAGTTTGCCGCACAAAGAATTAACGACTTAAAAAACAGGGGAAGTTTGTGACACAAAGAAAGAGAATTCGCCTTGGTGATCTGCTCGTTGAGAACAGTATCATTTCTCAAGAGCAATTAGATAATGCTTTAGCACAACAAAAGACAAGTGGGCAAAAGCTAGGTAAAGTTTTGATTGAAGGCGGCTATGTGGTCGAGGATGATTTACTACGGTTTTTGTCGGCCCAGTTGAAAGTACCGCTAATCGATTTAACTCAATACCCATTAAGGCCCGAAGTTGTTAAGTTAATTCCTGAGATCCACGCTCGACGTTTTCGTGTTTTGGCTTTGAGTAATGAAGAAGATTCGGTGTTGGTTGGGATGGCTGATCCAACGAATATTTTTGCTTATGACGAACTATCCCGAATTTTAAAAAAGAATTTGATCGTCGCGGTTGTTCGTGAATCTGATTTATTAAATTCACTTGATAGGGCGTATCGACAAACTGAACAAATTTCTGGATTTGCTGAAGAATTGCAACATGAACTTTCAGCTAATGATGATTATCTCAATGAATTAGCTGAAAGTGTTGATCATTCTGATGCTCCCGTCGTTAAATTATTACAGTCTTTATTAGAAGATGCGATTCGTGCACGAGCATCTGATATTCACATTGAACCGGGTGAAACGGTGCTGCGCATTCGCCAACGTGTGGATGGGATCTTACAAGAACAGATTATAAAAGAAAAACGTGTTGCGAGTGCTCTAGTGGTGAAGCTTAAGCTCATGGCTGGTATGGACATTTCTGAGAAACGTTTGCCTCAGGATGGTCGATTTAGTCTTCGTGTACATAAAAGAAATATTGATGTGCGATTATCAACGATGCCTATTTATCATGGCGAGTCGGCGGTTATGCGTATCCTGGATCAAAGTGAAGGTATACCGGATCTTAGTTCGCTTGGAATGCCCGATACGATGCGACAACGTTATGAATCTATGGTCAGAGCTCCGAATGGCATGGTGTTGGTAACAGGACCAACGGGTAGTGGTAAAACGACGACGCTTTACAGCACATTAAAATTATTAAACAAACCGGAAGTTAAAATTATTACTGTCGAGGATCCGGTGGAATATCGTCTTCCTCGGATCAATCAGGTGCAAGTTAATACTGAAATTGATCTTACATTTGCCCGTGTTTTAAGAACAATTTTACGACAAGATCCGGATGTAGTTCTCATCGGCGAAATGCGTGATGCTGAGACAGTTCAGATTGGGTTACGTGCAGCGATGACAGGACATATGGTGCTATCGACACTGCATACCAACGATGCGATCAGCACTGCGACACGTTTAATGGACATGGGCGCGCCAGGGTATTTATTGGCAACATCATTGCGGGCGATTATTGCGCAGCGACTTGTCAGACGGGTGTGCGATGGTTGTAGTGTTGAATACGAACCGAATACTGCAGAAAAGAATTGGGTAAAAAAATCGGGTGGCGAACAGCATCAATATTTTACAGGGGTAGGCTGTCAAAAATGCCATCAAACGGGTTATTCAGGTCGAATTGCCGTGCAGGAATTATTAACCATTGATGAAGAGTTAGCTCTTGCTTTGGCTTCTGGGGATAATGCTAAATTTATTCAGTCTGCAAAGCATTCAAAAAACTATCAGCCTCTAGGTGTAGTTGCTTTGGAATTTGCACAAAAAGGTATGACGACGCTAGAGGAAGTGATGAGAATTTCTGCTGAGATTGATCTTGATACTGAGATTGTAGACGAAGATGAAATATCTTCTCACTTAGAAGCTGAACAGAGTGATTCAGCTGAAATGCCTGTATTAGAATTGATGGAACCCGATCCTGTTAGTGATATTGAAAGTACATCAGAGCGGACTTTTAGCTTCAGTGATAATAACTTATCATTATCGATAATGGATGATTAATGGCTATTTTTGAATATAAAGGACGAGATAATTCGGGCAATTTGATCAGTGGTGATATGGAAGGTGGATCTGCCAACACGATTGCTTCGAGTTTATTGAGTACAGGCATTACACCGATCAATATTGAGGAGAAAGTTGAACAAAAAACAGTTACTGCTCAAGTCGCTGATTTACTTAAGAGTAAAAAACCGCCTGATATTTCAGAGATGGTTATGTTTTCTCGACAAATGTATGCCTTACTTCGCACAGGTATTCCGATCAATCAGGCTATCGGTGGCATTGTTCGCTCTGTTCGTAATGAATATTTTGCAGAAGTGCTAAGAGAGCTCCAGGTCGACTTGGAATCTGGGCAAGAGATGAGTACATCCATAAAGCAGTATCCTCGTATTTTCCCACCCTTGTTTGTTGCTATGGTCGGTGTCGGTGAAAATACAGGCCGCTTGGATGAAGCTTTCTTACAAATATCACACTATATGGAATACGATAAAGAAACGCGAATGCAGATCAAAAGCGCGTTGCGTTATCCGACATTCGTCATCATTGCTATTTCAATTGCCATCGCCGTGATCAATATTTTTGTGATACCAGCCTTTGCAAAAATCTTTGAAAGTGCCGATGCTGAACTTCCTTTAGCAACCCAGATACTAATGATGACATCGAACTTTTTTGTCAGTTATTGGCCAATAATACTAGTGACACTGGTTGTTTCAACTTGGGGGGTAAAGGCTTGGGTGAAGACTAAGTCTGGTCGCTATCGATGGGATAAGACCAAGCTTAAACTCCCGCTCGTTGGCGACATTATTCTGCGTGCGACACTCGCACGTTTTGCTCGTTCATTCGCGATGTCTGTTGGTGCTGGTGTGCCTTTAACCAAAGCTCTGACGGTTGTGGCAAAAGCAGTGGATAATCATTTTGTCGGGGAGAAGGTCAAAGATATTTGTAATTCAGTCGAGCGAGGTGGAACCTTGACTCAATCAGCTTCTGAAACCGAATTATTCACGCCGCTTGTGTTACAAATGCTAAGTGTCGGTGAAGACACTGGGATTGTGGATGAGATGATGCTTGAAGTCGCAGGGTTTTATGAACGCGAAGTCGAATATGATGTGAAAAATCTAAGCTCCACTATCGAACCTGTGTTGATTACAGCAATAGGTATTATGGTGCTTATTCTTGCTTTAGGTATCTTTCTTCCTATGTGGGATCTCAGCAGCGTAGCCATGGGTGGTTAATTCGCTATAATCTTTATTTTACCCGAGTTTCGGGCAAGGTATTGATTATGGTTTCAAAGCTTCTTGAAATAACACTGTCATCAAACGTCGATCATTATGCGGTTCTGGGTAATCCGATCTCACACAGTCTATCCCCACAAATTCATCAACAATTCGCTGAGCAAACGGATCAGAATCTAAGGTACCAAGCGCTAGAAGCACCGCTCGAACAGTTCCAAGAGATGGTTGAGCAGTTTCGTTTAGCGGGAGGAAAGGGCCTAAATATTACTGTGCCTTTCAAACAGCAGGCTTGGAAACTTACGGAACAACGCAGTGAATTTGCTGAGCGTGCCGGTTCGGTTAACACACTTTCTTTTGACCAAAATAATCGAATCATTGGTGATAATACCGATGGGTGCGGGATGGTCAGAGATATTCTTGTCAATCTTCAACAGACGATCAAAGGCAAACGTATTTTACTACTCGGAGCAGGTGGTGCTGTACGAGGTGTGGTCGACCCCTTATTTAAGGAACAACCAGCATCCTGTGTGATAGCCAATCGTACAATTTCAAGAGCGGAACAGTTGGTGGAAGTTTTCTCTGATCTAGGGGATGTTTCAGCGACTGAATTTTCTGATCTGGCAGGCAGAGAGTTCGATTTGATCATAAATGGAACCTCGGCAAGCCTTCAAGGTGAGCTGCCACCATTACCTAAAAATATTTTGGCCGAAGCTGGTGTCTGTTACGACATGATGTACTCAAAAGCACCCACAAAATTCGTTGAATGGGGACGGGAACAAGAGGCGGTTTTAGCTGTTGATGGGCTGGGAATGTTGATAGAGCAGGCCGCAGAGTCATTTCACATTTGGCGTGATGTCAGACCACTAACTGATTCGGTAATAAAGTCATTTAGATCTTGACTTATGCACATAGCATCAAAAATTTAACAATTGGTGAGTTTATCTAAAACTTCTCCTGTGGATAGTTCAGAAAGTAACGTAAGTCATTGATTTTCTAAAATTATAAGTGCTGGTTAAAAAGTAACCGTTTTAATAAAGGTGTAACAATTGCCGTGGTTGTCGTCACTTTGACGCAGCTTATTCACAGAGTTATCCACAGCTTCTGTGGGTAAAATTATTAAACTATTAAAGACAAGGGCTTAGCTGTTTTATGTGAATTTTTTCACACAAGATACCCTTAAACTAACGTGTAAATTGTTCGACATATGTCGGTAGCCAAGAAACTACTTTTGGAAAACACACTAGTAAAAGAAGCGTGGCGATTTGGATGAGCACAAAAGGGATAATACCTCGATAGATCTGCTGGAGCTTTATTTCTGCTGGGGCGACGGCTTTAAGGTAGAAAAGCGAAAACCCAAATGGTGGTGTTAGAAAAGATGTTTGTAGATTGATAGCGATCAAAATAGCGAACCAAACGAGATCGACACCCATTAAGCTAGCAATAGGAGACAGAATAGGTACAACGATAAAACAGATTTCAAGAAAGTCTAAGAAAAAGCCAAGAATGAAAATGAGGAGCATACTTAGAAGGATAAACGTCCAGGTACCGCCAGGCAGATCGGTAAATAAGTTTTCGACCAATTGATCGCCACCCATTCCTCTAAAAACCAAACCAAAGGCCGTTGCACCGATTAGGATCAGAAAAACCATACTGGTTAATTTCGTTGTATGTTGAGCGGCTTCAAGTAGATTTTTTATTGATAAGCGATTGTGTATCGCAGCAAGAATCAGTGCACCAAGTGAGCCATAAGCTGCTGACTCTGTCGGAGAGGCAACGCCGCCAAAGATTGTACCTAACACTGCGCAGATTAAGAGCAGAGGTGGAAGCAAGCTCTTAATGACACGCAAGGTAAGGTTCTCGCTGGAATTGCTCTTGAGAGCCGGTGCAGCTTCTGGATTACGCCAAGCAAAGTAAATGATGTAAATAATAAATAAAGATATGAGTAATAAGCTCGGTACAACGGCACTCAAAAATAGACGGCCTACATTAATGCCCATGACATCGGCTAGCAAAATCAAAATAATACTAGGGGGGATAATTTGACCGAGTGTTCCGGATGCAGCAATGGTTCCGGTTGCTAGCTCAGGCGAGTAGTTGTGTTTGAGCATAGCGGGCAATGCGATGATCCCCATCGTCACAACCGTTGCACCAACAACACCGGTGGTCGCAGCAAGCAGGGCACCAACAATGACCACAGATAAGGCAAGACCACCACGAATTTTACCGAATAGGAGTCCCATCGTTTCTAACAGGTCTTCAGCGAGCCCTGATTTCTCCAAGACAATGCCCATAAAGATAAAAAGAGGAACTGCAGATAAGGTGAAGTTGGTCATTACTCCCCATATTCGAAGGGGTAATAACTGAAAGTAATCAAAGCCAAGAAAGATGGTGCCGAATAGTGCGGCGATTGCTCCTAGTGTAAAAGCAACTGGATAACCGATGAGTAAGGCCAGCATGACACAAGCAAACATGATGAGAGCCCAGACTTCCATTGATAACATCATGACTGATTTCCTTGTGTTGATTCATTCTTATTGTTTTTTATAACAATAAAAATTTTATCTAAAATATCTGCGATACCTTGTAATAAAAGTAAGAAGAATCCAATGGGAACCATTGCTTTTAAAATCCAACGAAACGGTAAACCGCCAGAATCGGGAGAGCGCTCATTGATCAAGAATGAATTTTCAACAAACGGCCAAGAGCTGATGATGATTAAAAGGCAGAAAGGGATCAGAAAGAACAGTCCGCCGAAAATATCGATTAGTGCACGGTGTTTATCGCTGAGTCGTTGACTGCTATAGATGAGATCAACTCTGACATGATCTTGGTGCTTTAGGGTATAGGATGCGCCGAGCAAAAAGACAATAGCGAAGAGGTGCCACTCAAGTTCCTGAAGGGCAGGAGAGCCACCTCCGAGGAGATAACGCATCGTGACGTCGTAACTGATAAGCAGAACCATGAAAATAACCAAAACTGAAGTTAACTTACCTGTCAACTCACTGAGAGAATTTATTTTATTTATTATTAGTGAAAGTTTCATTGTCAATCGATTTATCCTTCAAATTTGTTAAAAAAGTTATTGACTTATACACATAGAATTTTTGTATTGAAAATAATGTTAACTTGCTATCAAAACTAATTGTAAAGAATTAAGAACTTCTTGTATCTATATGAATATTAAAACAAAACTCTATTTGTTTGTTTTTTGTTCGATCTAACTCAAGTGTAATAAACATAAGGCCTTTGGAGCATTGAACCTAGTTTATTAACAGAGTTATCCACAGCTTCTGTGCATAAAAGTATTATCTGTTTGCACTCAATGAGTTAGCAAAATTTAACAATCTTTTAACGCGTATCCTTTATAAGAGACATAAATTTTAGTGGATAGTTTGACGCTCTACTTGTTGTATAAGTAATTTGTCAGTTTTACGTACTCTTCCATTGTAATCGTGTCCGAACGGACTTTGGGTGAAAGTCCTACGGATTCTAGATCGTTATCATCGGCTAAGTTTTTTAATACGTTGTGAAGCGTTTTTCGTCGTTGACTAAAAGCTTGTTTGACCACTGTTTGAAACAGTAACTTATCTTTGAGTGGCAGCAGCTCTTTTTTAGGCACTAGACGAATAATGCTCGACATGACTTTCGGTGGTGGATCAAATGCCTCTGGTGGTACATCGAATAGAAACTCGGTCTCACAATAATATTGCAACATAACGGATAGTCGTCCATATTGACGTGTTCCGGCTTCAGCAGCCATACGATCGGCGACTTCTTTTTGTAGCATGAAGGTCATGTCAGAGATCACATTAGAAGCTTCTAAAATGTGAAAGATAAGAGGTGTTGAAATATTGTAAGGAAGGTTTCCGATCAAGCGGATCTTTTTATTTTTCTTTTCCATCGATTGAAAAGAAAAGTTCAGTACATCAATTTCATGCACGCGTAATCGATCAGAACTAAATTCGTTGCGTAGTCTAGCCGCAAGATCGCGATCTAATTCGATAACATCAAGGTTTTCAACTTGAGATAGTAAAGGGCGGGTTAGTACGCCTGTACCAGGGCCAATTTCTACTAGATGCTCATCTTTTTGTGGAGCGATGCATGAAATTATTTGATCAATAATATATTGGTCATTTAAGAAATGTTGTCCAAACCTTTTGCGAGCACGGTGTTTTTCGGGTTTTTGATCCATATTATTGTTTCGCCATTTCAATGGCCATTTCTATTGCTGAACACAGGCTGCCTTCGTCAATGTCACCTGAGCCGGCCAAATCCAAAGCCGTGCCGTGATCAACGGATGTACGAATTATTGGTAAGCCGAGTGTAATATTCACCGCATCACCAAAACCTTGGTGTTTGAGTACCGGTAAACCTTGATCATGGTACATGCTCAACACCACGTCAGCTTGTTCCAACTGATGAGGTGTAAAGGCAGTATCGGCAGGTAAGGGACCGCGGACGTTAATGCCTTCAGCCTTGAGCTTATTCAGTGCTGGAATAATCGTGTCGATCTCTTCCATACCAAGATGACCACCTTCACCTGCGTGCGGGTTGAGACCGCAAACAGCGATACGTGGATTGTCGAGCTTGAATCTTGTTCGAAGATCATGATCAAGAATTCTTGTGGCTTTTAAGATCAGTTCCTCAGTAATCATCGCCGGAATAGCGGAAAGAGGCGCATGAGTTGTGACGAGGGCCACACGTAATTGCGGTGTGGCTAACATCATAATTGGATGATGACCACCCGATTTTTCCGCTAAGTATTCAGTGTGCCCAGTAAAAGCTTGACCAGCATCATTGATAATACCTTTATGTAAAGGTGCCGTTACCATCGCATCAAACAACCCATTCACACACCCTCGACAGGCTGTGTCTAACGTGCTGATCACATATTGCGCATTGGCCTGATCAAGTTGACCAGCAATGACCTTGTTGGACACGGGTAAGGGTAATACTTTTAATTGTCCCAGCTGGTGTGTTGCTGATGAACTTGGATCAAAAGGTAGAATGTCGAGCGCTAAGTTACGCTGTTCGGCGCGCGATTGAATGACTTCGGGATCACCAATAACAACAATGTCAGCATCGAAGTTTTTGTGCGCGATTAAGGCACAAAGATCAGGGCCAATTCCGGCAGGTTCACCGGAAGTAATGACAATACGAATAGGAGTAGACAAGGTTAAATTTTCTTATTTAACTGTAAATTAAGTTTAACGATATTCAACGTAGGCTTCATCACGGAGTTTGATCAACCAAGATTGATGTTCCTCCTCAACCTTACGTTTTTTTATAGCTGCTCGAGCTCGAGCATCGATAAGTTCTTCTGTTCCATCGTGTTGACGACGGCCTAAAACCTGAACTATGTGCCAACCGAACTGACTCTTAAAAGGTTCGCTAAACTCATTATCATCTAGTTTCGCCATTTCTTTCTCAAATACAGGAACCATTTTCCCAGGGCTTGACCAGCCTAAATCACCGCCTTGAACAGCTGAATTCTTATCGTCCGAGTGTGATTTAGCTAATTCGGAGAAGTCAGCTCCAGCTAATATTCTTTCTTTGAGTTGTACGAGTCGTTCTTTGGCTTCGGCTTCACTGATCAAATCATTGGGACGAATTAAAATATGGCGAGCATGTGTCTGTGAGATCATTTGAATATCAGTATCAGAAGAACGTTTACCTATTAATTTAATGATGTGGTATCCACTGTCATTCTTGAGGATCTTACCTAGCTCACCTTGTTTTAACTCTGGGACAGTCGAGCTAAATAATGAAGGAATTCTATTAGCTTCCATCCATCCCATATCACCACCTTCGCTCGCATTCCCAGCATCAGAAACCTCAATGGCTATGGTTGCAAAGTCAGCACCAGCCTTAAGTTTCTTCATAACCTTATTTGCCTTAGCCTTGAATTCTTGACGTTGGCTTTTATCCGCTTCTTCTGGAACAGCAATCAGAATGTGTTGAATTCTAAATTCTTCAACATCATTACCTTGTTGTGACTGCTGTCTCTTATACACATCTCCGAGCCCACGAGACAGGCAGAAATCTCGT